>Ga0153917_1000795_pt1 | contig 16705 bp, 16 predicted proteins | sample TSFL001MetaG_FD_104695 | JGI IMG/M metagenome (GOLD analysis project Ga0153917, IMG submission 104695) | Attine ant fungus gardens microbial communities from Florida, USA - TSFL001 MetaG | ecosystem: Host-associated > Fungi > Mycelium > Unclassified | place: USA: Florida, Paynes Creek Historic... | reverse complement strand
CGTCGCACGACGTGGCCAGCAGCAGATACCCATTGACCTGGTCGTCGCCCCTGAGCGCGGCGCCTTGTCCGGTACGCGCCAGTGCCCAGAACTTGCGACCCCCTTTGAGCACGCCAGCAGTTTAAAGCTCGTATCCGGATAGGTTGAAGCGATGACCGCAGAGCAGACAGAGGTTGTGAGCCAGGACGTGGCGGTCGAGCGACTCTCCGAACTGAGCGCCGAGCGCGCAGCCGCCTACGCCGCCGGCCAGTCCGCCGAGGACGGCGCCTGACACGGAACCGAGAGTGATGCCGAAAGGGCCGGCGAACGCGCCGAGAGCTGCACCCGCCTGGCTACCAGCCAGGGCAGCGCTGACGCCACGTGCAACACCGCCCACGGTACCGATGGCGGCGCTGACCTTCATGGCGTGATGGAAGGACGCGATTTTGGGGGAGTGACAGCGGGGACACTGCAATGACATGGGATGAACCTCATTGTTAGGAATGTCAATGCAGTAATGTGTGGCTGAGATTTTTTTGAATCAAATGGGCTTATTGGCCGTTGACAAATGGTCGATGACTGCCGATCTCCGAGGCTGCAAGGGTTCGTGGACAGCATATTACGACTGGCTGCTACCGACCCAAAGCGGCTGTTCACTAGGGGCAGTAATGGTGCTAAACCGGACGCTCATAGGTATCTGTGAATACAGGGGCGATCAATGTTCTTGTCAGGCTCAGAACGGGTTCAACACTCCTTTACACGACTCGACAAACGAGGCCGCTTCGCGGCCCGTGAAATCACAGCTTGACCCAGGTCGCTTTTAGCTCGGTGTACTTCTCCAGCGCATGCAGCGACTTGTCACGACCGTTGCCCGACTGCTTGAAGCCACCGAACGGTGCTGTCATGTCGCCGCCGTCGTACTGGTTGACCCACACACTGCCAGCACGCACGGCACGGGCGGTCTTGTGCGCCTTGGAGATGTCCGAGGTCCAGATGCCGGCAGCCAAGCCATACGGGGTGTCGTTGGCGATGGCGATGGCCTCTTCGGCGGTGTCGAAGGCGATCACCGACAGCACCGGGCCGAAGATCTCTTCCTGGGCGATCTTCATGGTATTGGTCACGCCGTCGAAGATGGTCGGCTCGACATAAGTGCCGCCAGTCTCTTCCAGGGTGCGCTTGCCACCGGCCAGCAGCTTGGCGCCGTCCTTGTGGCCAGCTTCGATGTACGACAGCACGGTGTTCATCTGCTGGGTGTCGACCAGGGCACCGACCGTGGTCTGTGGGTCCAGCGGGTTGCCTGGCTTCCAGCCTTTCAGGGCTTCGACCACCATTGGCAGGAATTTGTCCTTGATCGATCGCTCGACCATCAGGCGCGAGCCTGCGGTGCACACTTCGCCCTGGTTGAAGGCGATGGCGCTGGCAGCGGCCTCGGCGGCAGCTTGCAGGTCCGGGGCGTCGGCGAAGACGATGTTCGGGCTCTTGCCACCGGCTTCCAGCCAGATGCGCTTCATGTTCGACTCTCCCGCGTAGACCATCAGTTGCTTGGCGATCTTGGTCGAACCAGTGAACACCAAAGTGTCGACGTCCATGTGCAGGGCCAGGGCCTTGCCCACGGTGTGGCCGTAGCCCGGCAGCACGTTCAGCACGCCAGCCGGGATACCGGCTTCGATGGCCAACTGAGCGATGCGGATGGCGGTCAGCGGCGATTTTTCGGACGGCTTGAGCACCACCGAGTTACCGGTGGCTAGGGCAGGGCCGAGTTTCCAGCAGGCCATCAGCAGCGGGAAGTTCCACGGTACGATGGCACCGACCACGCCCACTGGTTCGCGGGTAACCAGGCCCAGCTGGTCGTGCGGGGTTGGCGCGATTTCATCGTAGACCTTGTCGATGGCTTCGGCATTCCAGTGCAGGGCTTGGGCCGCGCCTGGGATGTCGATGCTGGAGGAGTCGCCGATCGGCTTGCCCATGTCCAGGGTTTCGAGCAGCGCCAGCTCTTCAACGTTCTTGCGCAGCAGTTCGGCGAAGCGAATCAGCTTGGCCTTGCGCTTGGCCGGGGCCAGGCGCGACCAGACACCGGAATCGAAGGTGGCGCGGGCGTTTTCCACGGCGCGGTTGGCATCGGCCAGGTCGCAGCTGGCGACCTTGGCCAGGAAGCGTCCGTCGACCGGGCTCAGGCAGTCGAATGTTTCACCGGATGCGGCGTCGGTGTATTCGCCATTGATGAAGGCACGGCCTTCGATGCGCAGCTGTTCGGCGCGGGTTTGCCAGGCCTGAAAGGTAAGGTTCATGCAGGGGCTCCTGTTGTGCTGCGACGTTCGGCACGCTGCCGGCAGGCAGCGCCAAACGCCTGGAATATCGTCAGGTAATGCGGATGCGCCAGCACCCGCCATTCGGGATGGAACTGCACGCCGAGGGCGAAGGCGTGTGCGCCGGGCAGCGATACGGCTTCGATCAGGCCATCTTCGGCCAGTGCCTCGACGCGCAGGCCAGGCGCCAGCCGGTCGATGCCCTGGCCATGGATCGAGTTGACCTGGCAGCGGCGCGGCAGGCCAAGCCACGCCAGCACGCCGCCAGGCTCCACCAGCAGAGGCTGGCGCGCGGCGTATTGCACCGCCACCGGTTGCTCGACGGGCTCGCGGTGGTCCTGGTAGGGCGCCACTTCATGCACGCACGCGTGCAGGGTGCCACCGAGCGCCACATTGAGCTCCTGGAACCCCCGGCAGATCGCCAACAGCGGCACGCCGGCGCTGAGCGCGGCGGGGATCAGCGCGAGGTTGCAGGCGTCGCGGGCCGGGTCGTGCAGGGTGCCTGCCGGGCTGGGTGCGCCCTGGTAATGCCAAGGCTCGATATTGGACGGCGAACCGGTTAGCAGCAGGCCGTCGACATGGGCGAACAGGTCGCTCGGCTCAACCAGGCCGGGCAGGGCCGGCAGCATCATCGGCAACGCGCCCGCGGCGTCGAACACTGCGCGCACGTACTTGTCGCCGACCATGTGAAACGGGTGCGCACCCAGCTGCCGCGTGCAGGCGCTGACCGCTACCAGGGGAAGTCTGTGCATGTTGACCTCGATGATGAGCGCGCCTCAGCGCAGCTTCTCCAGCAGTTGGTAGTACCACATGCCTGCGGCCAGCAGCGGGTTGCCCAGTCGCTCGCCCAGCGGGACCTTGATGTGCTTGCACGCGGCGAAGGTGTCGAAACGGGCCAAGGTGCCGGTCAAGGCCTCGGCCATGATCTCGCCCATGATGTGGCTGGTGGCGATGCCATGGCCGGAGTAGCCCTGGCAGTACCAGACGTTGTCCGACAGCTTGCCCAGTTGCGGGATGCGGTTGACCACGATGCCCATGGCGCAGCTCCACTGGAACTCGATCGGCACGCCCTCGAGCGCTGGGAAGGTGCGCTCGATGCACGGGCGCAGCTCGCTGGCGATATCGCGTGAGTCCTTGCCGGAGTAGTTGGCGCCGCCGCCGAACAGCAGGCGTTTGTCGGCGGTGAGACGGTAGTAGTCGAGCACGAACCGGCAGTCGTACACTGCCATGTCCTGCGGGTTGATCTGCTCGGCCAGCGCGCCGAGCGGCGCGGTAGTCACGATGCCGCCCATGGCCGGGAAGATCTTGCCCTTGAGCTGGCGCGGTTCCAGCTTGTGATACACGTCGCCGGCCAGCAGCACCTGGCTTGCGTCGATCCGACCCTGGGCGGTCACCACGGCAGGGCGTGGGCCGTGGATGATGTCCAGCACCTCTGAGTGCTCGAAGATCAGCGCGCCCAGTGAGTGCGCGGCGCGGGCTTCGCCAATGCACAGGTTGAGCGGGTGCAGGTGCAGGTTGCGGCTGTTGTGCAGGGCACCGTAGTACAGCGGGCTGTCCAGAAAGCCGCGCACCCCATTGCGGTCCAGCAGGCTCACCGCACCCCCCATACCGCGGCGCTGGGCCTCGTCATGGCTGGCCTGCAACTCGCGCATGTGCACAGGCTTCATCGCCGCGTGCAGGTGGCCGCGCTTGAGGTCGCAGTCGATGCCGTAGCGCGCCACTCGCTGCTCGATGATCTGGTGGCCGCGCCAGCGCAGGTGCCAGATGAAGTCGTCGACCTCGGCGCCCAGTTGCTTGTGCATCTGTTTGCGCATGGCCTCGTCGCCGGACAGGCTGCCGGTGACCTGGCCGCCGTTGCGCCCGCTGGCGCCCCAGCCGACCTTGTGGGTTTCCACCAGCGCGACTTTAAGCCCGCGTTCGGCCAGCTCGACCGCCGTGGCGACGCCGGTGAAGCCACCGCCGATGATCGCCACATCGACGCTGACCCTGCCTTGCAGAGGCGGGTAGGCGGTGTCTTCGGCCAGGGTCGCGGTGTAGTAGGACGGTGGCCGCAGCGCTGCGGCCGGTTGCGTTACTGCATTCATGGTGTCGTTCTCCGGGGCGCGAAGGCAGGGCGGGGCTCAGGCATTGGTCAAGTACCAGCGCCAGTCCTGCTCGCCCACTTCGGCCATGAACTGCCGGTACTCGGCCTGTTTTACCGCTAGGTAGACGCGCAGGAATTCGTGGCCGAACGCATCACGCGCCCAGCTAGACGCCTGCAACGCCTGCAGCGAACTCAACCAGTCGGTCGGCAGCAGGGTCTTGGCCTGGGCATAGCCGTTGCCTTCGACCGGCGCGCCGGGGTCCAGTTGCTGACGGATGCCGTGGTGAATGCCGGCGAGGATCGCCGCAGCGGCCAGGTAGGGGTTGGCATCGGCGCCGCAGATGCGGTGTTCGACATGCCGGGTGTTGGCCGGCCCGCCAGGCACGCGCAGGCTCACGGTGCGGTTGTCGACACCCCAGGTCGGCGCCAGTGGTGCATAGCTGTTGGCCTGGAAGCGGCGGTAGGAGTTGGCGTTGGGGCAGAACAGCAGCAGCGAGTCGAGCAGGCTGGCAAGCATGCCGCCGACCGCCTGGCGCAGCAGCGGCGTGCCGGCCGGGTCGGTGCTTGCAAACAGGTTGTTGCCTTGGGCATCGGCGAGGCTTACGTGCATGTGCATGCCGGTGCCGGCCAGGTGGTCGAACGGCTTGGCCATGAAGCAAGCCTGCATGCTGTGGGCGTGCGCCACGCCCTTGACCAGGCGCTTGTAGCGCACCGCCTGGTCCATGGCCAGCAGCGCGTCGCCATGCTCAAGCGTGATTTCCACCTGGCCGGGGGCGTACTCGGAAATCGCCGTACGGGCCGGGATTCCCTGGGCCTTGCAGGCGGCGTACAAGTCTTTGAGGAACGGCTCGATCTGTTCCAGCTCCCGCAGGCCATAGACCTGGGTCTGCCGTGGGCGTGCGCCGTCCTGGTCCAGGGCCGGTTGCGGGCGGCTCTGGGCGTCACGCTGCTGGTCGAGCAGGTAGAACTCCAGTTCGCAGGCCATCACGGGGTACAGGCCATCGGCTTGCAGTTGTTCGATGACGCGGATCAGCAACTGCCGTGGGTCGGCCACAGTGGCGGGCAGCCCTTCGCTGGGGTGCATGGACACCTGCACTGCGGCGGTGGGGATCTGCCGCCAGGGCAGGCGCACCAGGCTTCCCTCCAGCGGGTAGGCCCGGCAGTCAATGTCGCCGACGTCCCAGACCAGCCCAGTGTTTTCCACATCTTCGCCCTGCAGCGACAGGCCGAGCATGGTGCTGGGCAGCGGGCGGCCGGTCTGGTACAGCGCCAGCAGCTCTTCGCGGTGTAGCAGCTTGCCGCGGGGGATGCCGTTGGCGTCGAGGATGAACAGCTCGATCAGCTCGATATCGGGGTTGTCGGCGAGGAATGCCTGGGCGTGGGAGGGGGGGGCGAAGGTCATGGTGGTGAGCACCTGTTTTTTTGTGGTTTGCGTAAAATCTACAGGGTTTAAGCTGCGCAATAAATAGTTATATGTGAAAATTATTGCGCAATTCGTTATTTCAACCCGGCTATTCGCAGAAGCGCCCGCGCCTACAGGTAGGCCGGCGAATCTGCTAGCCTGTGCCCCGCCACCCGATCCACCATGGAAGCGCTGAACATGTCTATTTCCACCCTCGACCCACTGGACTTCGAGATCGTCCGCGAACTGCAGGAGGACGGGCGACGCGCCTTCCGTGAGGTCGCGCGTAACCTGTCGGTGCCGGAGGCGACCATCCGCACTCGGGTCAAGCGCCTGCAGGACCAGGGCATCCTGCAGATCCTGGCGTTCACCAACCCCTCCAAGCTCGGCCACGCCAAGCTGGCGCTGCTGTTCGTCAATGTGGCGCCGCAGGACCACGACCGCGTCGCCGATACCCTCAGCCGTTGGACTGAGGTGAGCTACCTGTCCACCACTATGGGTACGGCGGATATCTGCGTGCAGGTGCTGTGCCGCGATGATGAGAGCCTGTGGAACCTGCAGCAGAAAGTGCGCAGCCTGCCGGGCATTCGCGATGTACGGACCTTGCAGGAGGTGAAGGTGCACAAGATCCGCTTCACCTTGCCGCCGGCGGAGACGGAGGGCTGAAATGCGTGCTGCGCGGCCCAGCCGGGGCCGCGCAATAATTGGCTGAAGTTCCTGCGCAATGCGTGAACTGTTGCACCATCCCCGATCTGCCCCCGTGATCTCTCTGCTTGCCATCCCCGTTGAGACTGCCTTCCTAGAGCCGTTCTACTGCGCCTGCACGGCTTTCGCGTAGTGCGCACCTATTTGCACATTGCGTAAAAAATATCTTTTCATGTTGCGCAATGCGCATTTATATGAAATAAAAAATATACACATGCGCAGAATCGTGACGTAGCATCTGCTCATCGAGACCCATAACAAAAACAGAGGGCGATACGATGCACCAGGCCATTGCAGGCACCGCGCCAACGGCGCAGTTGGTCAAATCCATCCGCTGGTGGGACGGGGTATCGATCACCCTGAGCTTGCCCGCAGCGTTGTTCGTCGGCCTGGGTTATTCGATCGGGGCCATCGGCGCCTGGGCGGCCATGGCCTTGTGGGCACTGATTGCCGCCGTGGCGGTGCTGCACAACTGGCTGTATTCGGAAATGGGCGCGATGTTCGCCGACAAGTCCGGTGGCATCGCCCTGTACGCCAACGAAGCCTGGTCACGGCGCATGCCATGCCTGGGCCCGCTGGCTACTTATGCCTACTGGTTCGCCTGGGCCACCGCGCCGGCGATCTGGGGGTTGGCGGTGGCGCAGATCCTCTCCGAACAGTTCTGGCCCGAAGTCACCGCGCATTACGACCTGGGGCCTGTACAACTGGGCCTGCCGCAGGCCATCGCCCTGGCCGTGGCGCTGTTCAGCTGGGCGCTGAGCATGGTCCAGCTGCGCTTTACTATGGTCATCCTCACCGTCGCCGGCGTGCTGCTTATGGTGCCGGTGCTGGTGTTCGGCACCAGCTTCCTGACCAGCCCGGTATGGAGCCCGGCCAGCTTCACCTGGCACACCGGTGAAGGCCTGCACGGCCTGCGCACGGTGCTGGCCTGGCTGTTCATTATGGCCTGGTCGGCGTATGCGGTAGAGGCTGCGGCGTCTTTCATCCCTGAGTTCCGCGATACCGTAAGCGATACCCGCAAGGCACTGCGCATTGCAGCGCTGATCCTGCTGCTGGTGTTCACCCTGGCGCCACTGGGCCTGACCGGCCTGCTCGGCGAGCAGATGATGGCCGAGCGGCCCTATGGCTTTTTGCAGGCGGCCGCCGAGGTACTGCTGGGCGGTGGTGCAACGGTGGTCACCCTGGTGTTGATCGCCGGCATTCTGGTGCTCTCTGTGATGGGTACCGCCGATGCCGGCCGCGCCTTGTATCAAAGCGCCCGTGACGGTTTGACCGTGCGCCAGTTTGGCGAACTGAACCGCGCCGGCGTCCCCGCCCGGGCGGTCACTGTGCAACTGTTCATCAATGTCGCCCTGGTGCTGCTGGTCGGCAACCCGCTGGCAGTGATCGTCGCCGGCAATATCGGCTACATCCTTGCGCACTGCCTGGCGGTTGCCGGGTACGTGGTGCTGCGCCTCGACCGACCTGAGCAGGCGCGGCCGATTCGCCTGGGGCGTGGCTGGGTGTGGGTGGCCATGGTCCTGGCAGCTTTCGACGGGCTGATCTTGCTGGTCGGCGTAACCAGCGCCTCGATCACCGGCTACGGCGGCCTCAAGGAAGTGCTGATCGCCGTCGCGGTGCTGGCCATCTCCCAGGCCCTTTACCGCCTGCGCCGGTTGCAAGACCGCAAAGCCGACGCTTGCGCGAGCCCGCGCTGAGGCACTACCCCGACTTCGCTGACAACCCCCGTAAGAGGAGTGCACCTGATGCGTGCAGATGACTCCGGCCGCCTGTGCTGGCCGAAAAAAAGCCCTGTGGCTGTTTCCCTGACTTTTGACGTCGACGCCGAGGCCGGTTTGCTGGGCGACAGCCCAAGCTTCGCCCGCCGCCTGACCAGCCTGTCGGAAGGGCGGTTCGGCGTAACCCGCGGCGTGCCACGCATTCTCGAACTGCTGCGCCGACATAAGATTGCCGCGACGTTTTTCGTGCCGGGCTACACGGCCGAACAGCACCCGCACCTGGTCGAGCTGCTGCTCAAGGATGGCCACGAAATTGGCCACCACGGCCACATGCACCTGCGCAGCGACAAGGTCAGCGCCGAACAGCAGGCCGAGGAGATGGAACGGGGCCTGGCCGCACTGGCCAAGGCCGGTGCGCCGAAGCCCGCCGGTTATCGCTCGTCGTCCTGGGAGCTGACCCCGGAAACCTTCGAGTTGGTGCTGGCCAATGGCTTCACCTACGACTCCAGCTGCATGGGCGACGACCGCCCGTACTACGAGCACTTCAATGGCGCCTCGATCCTCGAACTGCCGGTGCACTGGTCGCTGGACGACTGGCCAATGTTCGGCTGGAGCATCGACAACGGCGGCAACTTCACCGCACCCCGGGTGCTGTTCGACAGCTGGCTGGCCGAGTACGAATCGGCGCGCCGCGATGGCCGCCATACCAGCTTCACCATGCACCCCGAGGTGATCGGCCGGGCCGCGCGCTTCGAGCAGCTCGAACGCCTGGTCGAGCGCATGGCCAGCGATGGCGATGTGTGGTTCGCCCGTCTCGATCAGGTGGCTGCCCAGGTCTCACCGCAACTGAAACAGGTACAACCATGAGCACGCTGTTCCGTTCCACCCAACTGCAACCGGCCGCGCGTGGCCGCGAGTTCGGCGAAGTGTTCGCCGCCAAGGTGCGCGCCACCGTAGCGGCCTATGAAGGCCTGTTCGCTCGGGTTGCCCAGGCCCCGTTCGACCTTCAAGCCATGGGCACACGCTGCCTTGAACAGGTGGCCGCGTTCGCGCCGCCGCTGCATGCGGAAATGCTCGGCATCGCCGAAGGCGCCGGCATCGACCCGGCGCTGATCGGTGCGATCAACGCCCGCACCGAGGTGCTTGCCGTGCTGGGGGCGCAATTGCGCGGCGAGTGCTCCACGGTGGTCCAGGTCGACCCGTGGGGCGCGCCGGTCACCGCGCAGACCTGGGACTGGTACGCCGAATTCGCCGAGCAGTGGCTGACCTGGGAGATCCCCCATGCCGATGGCCGCCTGACCACCACCGTCACCGAGTACGGCATCGTCGGCAAGCCCGGGGTCAACAACCGCGGACTGGGTGTGCACTTCAATATCCTGCACCACGCCCATGATGGCGCAGGCATCGGCGTGCCAGTGCACGTGCTGTCGCGCTGGATCCTCGACAGCTGCAGCGACATCAACCAGGCCTTGCAGCTGTGTCAGTGTGCAGCGGTCTCGGCCTCCAGCTCGCTGACCCTGATCGCTGCCGCCGAGCGTGCCAGTTGCGCGGTGTCGGTGGAAATCCACCCGGGTGGGCCAGGCCTGGTGTTCCCCGGTGCCGACGGCTTGCTGGTGCACACCAATCACTTCCTTTCCAGCCCCGCGTGCGGTTTCGACACCGAGCCCGGCAGTTACCCGGACACGCTGGTGCGTTACGACCAGTTGCTGCGCCGCCTAGGCAACCGCCTAGGGCTTAGCGCCAACGACCTGCTGCTGGCCCTGAACAGCCACCTCGGTACCACCGGCGCGCTGTGTTGCCACCCAGACCCGGCCCTGCCGGCTGCGGGGCAGTACGCAACCCTGGCCAGCATCACCCTCGATGTGGTCAACGGCTCCCTGCGCGCATTGCCGGGTGGTCCGTGCCGCCACCTGTAAACCATTGCCACCAAGGAAACCACGCCATGCTCCAACTCAAACGCCTCGACAACATGGACATCCTCACCAACAACGTGCAGCGCCTGGTGGACTTCTACCACGGCACCCTCGGCCTTGGGTTCTTCCTGCCTTATGTCGCCGAAGAACGCTGGGCCGCCATCGAGATGGGCAACGTCACCCTGTACCTGTTCCACACCACCAACCCGGCACCGGTCGAGCGCCGCACGGCGGTGAACCTGGAAGACAAGCCGGGTTTCGACTCCTTCGCCTTCGAGGTGGAAAACCTCGATGAAGCCATCGCCTACCTGGACGGCAAGGTCGAGTGGGTAACGTCGGCACCTATCGAATGGCAGCATCCCAACGGTACCCACTACCGCTACCGGCCGATGTTCGACCCGGACGGCAACATGTTCTACGTCACCGAACCCCACAAGACCGTCTGAGCCGGGAGCCGAAACATGTCCATTACCCTCAAAAAGCCTGCCCGTCTGGCCCCAGCGTCGGTACTGGCGCTGGCCCCCGAAGCGCGCTCGCTCAATTGCCGTGTGGCGCTGGTCACCGGTGCCGGCCGTGGCGCCGGCCGTGCCCATGCCCGGTTGCTGGCGCGCCGCGGCGCCGCGGTGGCGGTGGTCGATATCGATGAAGACGTGGCCCGTGCCACCGCCGCCGAGATTGCCGAGGAGGGTGGTCACGCCATTGCCCTGGCCTGCGACATCACCAACCGGGCGTTGGCCGAACGCTGCGTGGCGCAGGTCGCCGAGCAGTTGGGTGGCCTCGACATCCTGGTGCACAACGCCGGGCTGATCTATTCCATGACCGGCCTGGAAGCCACCGACGATGGCAATTTCGACCGCCTGCTGGCAATCAATGTCAACGCACCGCTGTACCTCACCCGTGCAGCCCTGGCACACCTGCGTCGCAGCCCGGCGCCTCGGGTGATCTTCATCAACTCGCAGTGGGGCCAGGTGCCCGATGGCCACTCCTACGGCTACATGGTCAGCAAGTCGGCGCAGCTGGGGCTGATGAAGACGCTGGCCAAGGAGTTCGTCGGCGAGGGCATCCTGGTCAACGCCATTACCCCCGGCGCGATCCTGACACGCATGGTGCCCGAGGAGTACATCGAGGCCGAGCAGGCCGCCATCCCGCTTGGCCGCCTGGTACACCCCGAGGAAATCGCTGCGGTGGTGGCGTTCCTCGCCTCGGACGAAGCGGCATTCATCACCGGCCAGGCTATCCCCGTTAACGGTGGGGCCCTGGTAGTCGGCATCTGACAACAAGAACAACCTGTGAGGACTATTCTATGACGACTCAAGCAACCCAGCGCCAACGCGCCGAACAGGCCATGCGCCGCCAGTGGTTCCCGGTGGCCCGCTCGACCGACCTCGGCACCCCGCAATCGGCCACCTTACTGGGCGAAAAACTGGTGGTGTGGCGCACCGCCTCTGGTCAGGCGGTGGTCCAGGAGGCGCGCTGCCCGCACCGCGGCGCCGACCTGTCACTGGGCGAAGTGCACGGCGAGAGCCTTGGCTGCCCGTACCACGGTTGGCGCTTTGCCGCCGAGGGCGGCAAGTGCAGTCATGTGCCGTCGCTGGAAGACCAGTGCAAGATCCCCCAGGCCGCAGCCGTACGCACCTTCGCCTGCCAGGAGCGTTACGGGCATGTGTGGACGGCCCTGGAGGAGCCGCTGTTCGAGCTGTACGACCTGGCCGAGTGGCGTGAGCTGGACCTCGAATGGCTAGCGGCCGAACCGCTGGACTCGCCCACCGGCGTGGCGGTGGCGGTGGAGAACTTCGGCGATGTCGCGCACTTTTCTTACATTCACCGCGGCATGATGGGCCACGTCAACCCGGTGGTCGAACCTCTCAATGTGCGCCGTGAAGGCCTTGATATCTGGATGGACCGGCCGCTGCAAGCCTGTGAGGGCGAGTGGGCCAACGACGGCGATTGCATGATGAACTACCACATCGTCGCCCCGGGCCTGGTGGCCATCACCTACGACTACGAACGCCTGGGCAAGCGTGTGGTGGCCGGTTTCCCGTGCCCGGTTGCCTATGACCACGTGAAGATCTTCTGGGGCGTGGCCAATGATCGCAACTACACAGGTGGCGACCTGCAGGAGTGTTTGCGCGTCGAGGAGCTGCTGTACCTCGAAGACCTGCCCGTGGCTGCAACCATCACCCCGGCGGAAATCGACTGGGACGCCAAGCAGGTCGAGCATTCGGTGCCTTCGGACTTGTACACCCTGAACTACCGCCGTGCCTTCCGCGAGTTTATCGAGCGCGGCCAGCACGTGCCGGTGCGCCTGGTCGACGAACCGAGGGCGTTGCCGTGAGTGCCCTGGGCGAAACGCTGGCGGTGCAGGTAGCCGGGCTGCGGTTGGAAGCCCAGGGCGTGATCTCGCTGGAGCTGCGCGCCCTTGACGGTGCCGTGTTGCCGGCGTGGGCCCCGGGCGCGCACATCGACCTGCTGTTGCCCTCGGGGCTGGTGCGTCAGTACTCGTTGTGCGGCGACCCGCAGCAGCGTCGCAGCTTGCGTATCGCCGTACTGCTGGAGGCCAATGGCCGGGGTGGTTCGCGCGAAGTGCATGGCGCCTTGCGCCTGGGCCAGCAACTGGCGATACGCGGGCCGCGCAACGCCTTCCCGATGCAGGCAGGTGAAGCCTATCTGTTTGTCGCCGGCGGCATCGGGGTTACGCCCATCATGGCCATGGCGCAGGCCGCCCAGCGCGTAGGTGCCGATTGGCAAATGCTCTATGGCGGTCGTTCGCGCCACTCGATGGCCTTCATTGACGAGCTGCAGGCCATGGGCGCGGGGCGTGTCGAAGTCGTGCCGATGGACGAGGTCGGCCTGCTCGACCTGGACGCTGTGGTGGCCGCTGCACGGGCTGGGCGTCAGGTTTACAGCTGTGGGCCCGCAGCACTGCTGGATGCCCTGACGGCGCGTTTTGCCGAGGCAGGGTTGCTGGAACGCCTGCACCTGGAGCGCTTCACCCCGGTGCAGGTGCCGGTGGAGCAGGGCGGTGAGGCGTTGACGGTGATCCTTGCTCGCAGCGGCACTCAACTGCAGGTGCCGCCCGGTTGCACGATCATGGCGGCGCTGAGGGCGGCGGGGCACGAGGTGGCATCGTCCTGCGAGCAGGGAGTGTGCGGCATGTGCGAGACGCGGGTGCTGGATGGGGTGCCGGATCATCGCGACATGCTGCTCAGTGAAAGCGAGCGAGCGCGGGGGAATGTGATGATGCTGTGCGTTTCCCGGGCATTGACGCCGACCCTCACGCTCGACCTGTAGTCACTAACCGATTCAGCGATACAGAGTAGCGCCTGCCTAGTGCACTCCACGGTAGGCGCTCTATCTGTCCTATACCATCCAATTCTTCAACAACGAGACAAGTGTTGCCAGGCAACGTAATAAATCTGTCTAATCCATCGAGCAGTCGCTTCGACTGGCAGAGGCTTGTCGTGAGCGTCCGCTTAGGGTCGTTAGCAGTCAGTCGCTAACGGCAGCCATCGACCCGAAGCTGCCCTTCACGAAAAGCAGTAACCGGCCAGAAGCGGTCAGTCACCGTCTACGGAAACGGGGGCGATTCAGGATGCTGGCCCAACGCGATCTGGTACCCACGCCGACTCGACCACCTCTCGCTTGGCCTTGGACAGTGCGACGATCATTCTTCTATGTGCTTCTGTCAGAAATTACCACTCTGGATCGCTCGCTCTGTGAGATCTCGGGAGTATTTGATGGCGTTTACAGCGGACCTGGATGGCTATGAGGCCGCGCGGCAAAAGATGATGCCGAACCTGTCTTCGAACACCCCAGCGGCTCGTTATCGGCTTTGAGGCCTCGTTTGTTGGCTCGAAGTCATATCGGGCGCCCTGCGATGACACTTGTGCGCAGGGCGCTTACATCGCAAATATGTGTCTGGACAAAATAAAAACCGAAGCAAGTAAATAGGGAGGGGTTACCCCTCCCTATTTACTGGATTGGCAAAACCACTGCCCGAGCTATGCCAACCCTGCTCTGATCTTCATTGCGCTAGATAGCCCATGGGCTGATTGTTCTCGTCGAAGCAGAGGATGGTTTCACAGTGACCACCTAGCTGGTCGGCATTCGATTCGCTGATGTCCGGTAGCCATTTACCCAGTTCAGCTACTGGCACCTTCTTGTTGTTGATATAGCAGTCGTCATCCATGCGTGGGTTGCACCAGGCGGTTTTGACTTCTGGCCATTCGGACTGAGACGTCGGCGGGGAGCTAGTCGCTGTGGATACAGCCCCGTCTTGCTCCCGATTCCACGCTGCCCAACCACCGATGTACCGTTTGTCAAAGGTCGAGACCAGTTCATTGTCCGGGACACCTGCATCGACGTAAAACTTCATCAGCAGGCTTCCAGCCTCTGCGTACGACACTTGATGAGAAGCGTCAACACGGTAGGCGACTGGCTTGCCATCAGTGCTACTGCCTATGCGATACCAGATGGAGAGTTGGAACGGAGTGTCCTGCTTCCAGCTACCTACCTCCGCACCCTGGATTCGACAATTGCCACGCTGGCACATGCCATTGACTTTATTGGTGATGCGGACGTTCTGCTGGCGTTGAGCGTCCCAGAGATCCACGTACCGCGTGCTGGTGAGCCAAGTGCAGAACAGCATGGGTTGACCTGTGTGCGCCGGTCTGGTGACACAGGGGATGGCGTCGGGTAGACCGCGGGGTGACGTCTCATCGGGAAAGAAAGCCGCGGTACCTTGATAAGCGGAGATCTCAGCGTTGGCGTGAGCACAGAACGCGAGAAGAGGGATGCTGAGAATACGTTTCATGGTTTCTTACTGTGAAGTTGGGAGTGAAGGAGGCTTTGAGCAAGCTGCTATTTCTTGTAAACAACCTTGAGCTGCTTGTTGACGTAGTCCTTGAGGATTTCGTAGTCGGGGTTGTACGTAACGAGCGTATGGCCTACACCTGCCGCGGCCGTTAGTGTTGCTATGGTCAATGTTGCAGGTGTTGTCAGAACGCTGAATACAGCACCGAGTGCACCGCCCTGTACCACAGCACTTTTCACGTCGCTTCTGACGCGGCACTTCATTCCCATGCCCTCGATCTTGGCCTCAACCAGTTTGATGCCTGCCATGAAATTGCCCCGAAGACCGACCACCTCGAAGGAGGCTCGCGTTCTCAGGAGGCTTTCGATCAAGGTTTCGTTCAGACCTGTTATGACATTCATGGTGTTTTGGGCTCCTAGCAGAGTGGTAAGGCAAAAAGCCTCCAGAGAAGCTTTGAGGGCATTCTCTTTTTCTTTTTGATGAGCTTGCTAATTAAAGGCGCTCATTCGATCTGTTTGTCATTTGTGAAATGGGTCGTAAATGCCGTGGTCGTTTTGGCATCATAGCCCGACGATTTTTGCCATGGCAAGAATCTCCGTAACTCAAGACAAAGACCGTGATCTCCTGAAGCTGGGGGCGGCTATACGAGCCCGCCGCCTTGCTCTGGATCTCTCTCAAGAAGCCCTGGCAGATGCCGCATCGATAGATCGCTCTCACATGGGGAAAATCGAACGTGGGGAGCGGAACGTCACTTTCCTAAATATTTGCCGGATCGCCGCAGCTATTCGGTGCAAGCCATCCGATCTGCTTGTTGACGCGGGGCTTTAGGTCCGGGGAGATGGGACGTACTGCGGAGTATTCGGCTGAACACGACACATGCCAGCATGCCTATCAGCAGTAGTGGCCAGAAACGCAGCATGAGTGCGAGCAGAGCGACGGCCACCATACAGCTGGCCAGCACACCGATAAACACGAACAGTAAACCAATGAAACGCACCAGGCTCATGGCGCGATCCTCCTCGTAGATTGAATGGTGAGGTGACGATGCGGATGTCACTCCGCGGCGCGTTGGGGTCGGGCTTTCAGTAGCGTCGATAAAGTGGGCTTTGGTGTGGCTTTTGACTCTGCTGCAGAAGCGCTCGAAGGAGGCGCCTCAGGTCCCGGCTCCGAGAGGAACTCTTCGGCAATGACGCAGGTTTCTTCTTCGCTGTCCTCGAAAGCACCATTGGCGAGTCCCAGTCGTGCCGTGGCATCCAACGCCATTTGATCGAAGCCAGAGGCCTGGCGTGCCTCGTCAAGCTCCTGGGCTCGCAGCAACGCCTCCTCCATCGAAAGTCCGCTGCGCACTGTGATGTCGACGTAGAAGATCGGTGTGCCGAGGCCTTGGCGAGTCGATTTGCCACGTAAACGCAGCTCCAGCGGTAGGCAGGCCAGCCGATTTCCTGAGATCGCCTGGAGGTAATGCAGGCGAGCCGCCAGGGTCCGGATGCTGTTGAAGCCGGTGGTGCGGAACACGAAACTACCTAGTGGATCGTCATCGCCAAGGACCACGTTCAGCCGGCCGTAGGGCTTGCACGCTCTACCCTTGGCCAGCGGACAGGCATCGGGCGAAGGGCAGGGCAACGACTGCATGCCGTCTTGGGTGACACGCTTGCAGGTCTCGCCATTGCCGACACATAGCGGCCGTCCAGACTGTCGATCGAACAAGGTGTAGTCGGCACGGAAATTCAAATCCGGCTCGTTGAATAGCATTCGCACCGGGATGTTGCGCAGCTTGTCTCCCTGG
>Ga0153917_1000792_pt1 | contig 16767 bp, 9 predicted proteins | sample TSFL001MetaG_FD_104695 | JGI IMG/M metagenome (GOLD analysis project Ga0153917, IMG submission 104695) | Attine ant fungus gardens microbial communities from Florida, USA - TSFL001 MetaG | ecosystem: Host-associated > Fungi > Mycelium > Unclassified | place: USA: Florida, Paynes Creek Historic... | reverse complement strand
ATCGTCGTGATACACCATGGCGCGCAGCGATTCGAGCGACAGCAGCGAATCCAGCGCCGGCACTTCGGCGGCCGGCTCGTTGCTGCTCAGCAGCTCGGCCAGCTTGTCAATTTTCAGCGGCTTGAACAGGCAGGCATTCATGCCCGCTTCCAGACAGCGCACGCGCACGTCCGACTGCGCATTCGCCGTCAGACCAAAAATTTTCACCGCGTTGCCGCTGCGGCGCAGGGTCTGCGTCAGTTCGATGCCGCTCATGCCCGGCATATTGCAGTCGGTAATGATCAGATCGAACGCCTGATGCGCCAGCAGCGCCAGCGCCTCTTCGCCGCTGCTGGCTTCGCTGATCTGCTGGCCCAGCTCGCTGAGCTGGCTTCGCAGCAGCAGGCGGTTGGCCGGATGGTCGTCGACCACCAGAATATTCAGCTGCGGCAGCGCACGGCTGCGCGCCACGCGGGTTTTCTCCAGCAGCTTGCGCGCCCGGCGTGCCGGCATCATCACGTTAAGCTGAATCAGCGTGCCGCGTCCCGGCTGGCTGTTGAGGTTCATGGTGCCCTGCATCTTCTCCAGCAGCTGGGCGCTAATCACCAGGCCAAGGCCGGTGCCGGTCTGCTTGCGGCCCTCTTCGGTCTGGGCAAACGGCTGAAACAGTTTGGCCTGGTCGGCAGCGCTGATGCCCACGCCGCTGTCTTCGATCTCAATTTCCAGCTCCAGCGAACCGTCTTCCCACTCATGGCCGATCACCCGCACTTCCACGCCGCCTTCGTGGGTAAATTTGATGGCGTTATTGATGTAGTTGGCGATTACCTGGCGGAAGCGCGCGGCATCGATAAACACTTCCAGCCCCGGCGGCGTGTCGCTGTGGTAGTGCAGCGTCAGATTTTTGCCGCTGGCCATGCCGTCAAACAACCGCACCACCGGCAGCACCAGTTGCTCGGTGCTGACCCACTCCGGCATCAATTCCAGCTGACCGCTCTCAATCTTGGCCATGTCGAGGATATCGCCAATCAGCCCCAGCAGCGTGTTGGCCGACTCGTAGGCGATTTGAATGGCTTCGTTATCGCGCTGTTTGCGCCCTTCCAGCTCCAGCAGGCCGATGATGGCGCTGATCGGCGTGCGGATCTCATGGCTCATGGTGGCGAGGAACGAACTCTTGGCGCGGTTGGCCTCATCCGCCACCTTTTTCTCCGCCTGCAGCGCCAGCATCAGCAGCTCGTAGGCGGTGACATCCTGCCAGCCGCAGATCAGTCCGGTGATATTGCCCTGCGCATCGCGCTGCTCCTGCGCCCAGTGATGCACCATGCGCGCTTCGCTGCCGTTTTCGATCTCAATTTCCAGATCCTGGGCGGTATCGCCCCACAGGCTGTTATGCGCCAGCGCCACCAGTTCCGGATCGTTGACCGCTTCCGGGCTCATCAGCGGATAGAGTTTGCTGATCAGCGGCGACAGCGGATGGCGCTGATCGTAAAGCGAAAAGCTCAGGCGCTGCGCGTCGACGCCGGCAAAAAAGCGCTGAAACGCGCCGTTGGAACTGACCACGTTCCAGTTGCGATCCAGCACATAGACCGGCGTTGGCAGGCCATTCAGCAGCGCATCGCGAAAGCGCAGTTCGGCCTGCAGGTCAGCTTCTGCGCGACGGCGATGCTTCACCTCTTTGCCGCGATAGTAAACCCACGCCAGACAGGCGATCAGCAGCAGCGCGGTCAGCAGAGAGATGGCGTAAAACTGCGCGCGGTACAGCGGCCAGGTGGTGCGCGTAGTCTGCGGTGTGCCCTGCCAGCGGCTGGCAATCAGCGAGATTTCGCTCGGCTGAATGTCGGCCAGCGCCTTATCAATAATGCTCAGCAACTCCGGCTGATCGCGGCTGACGGCAAAGCTCAGCTCCACCGGCGGCAGCGCCAGGCGCGACACGATCTTCAGCGGCTGCTGCGCGTAGCGCGCCAGTAACGTGTTCACGCTCAGCTGGTTATCGATCAGCCCGGCGACCTTGCCCTCCTGCAATAGCTGCAGCGCCAGGCTGGCGTTATCCACTTCAGACAGCTGCAGCGTGGGGAAGCGATCCAGCAGCGCCTGACGCGCCGGATTGCCTTTGACGATACTGAGCTTCATGCCGGGATAGAGCGCCTGCGGCGCATCGGGCTGGTCTGGCACCAGCAGCACCAGCGGCACCTTCAGGTAAGGTCGGGTAAAGCGCACCGCCTCCTGTTGACCGCCATCCTGCGCCACCGCTGCCAGCATCGCTACCTGATGCTGCTCCAGCTGCTGTACGCCGTCACGCCACGAATACGCCGGCACCGGGGTAAAAAACAGCCCGGTGCGCAGCTGGATCAGATGCAGCAGATCGGCGCTGATACCCTGAAATTCGCCCTGCTCATCCAGCAGCGCCAGCGGTGCAGAGAACGGATTGAACGCCACTTTCACCTGCGCATGCTGCTGCAGCCACTGCTGCTCGCGCGGCGTCAGGCTGAGCGGATCCTGTAAACGCCAGACGTCCGGCCGCTGCGTCCACTGCCGCGAAATCAGCCGATGCTGTTCGCCGGGAATGGCGGCGATGGCGGCATTCAGCGCTTGCAACAACGGCTGATTGTCAGCTTTCACCACCAGACGGCTGCCGTATAGTACGTCTTGCGGCAAAATCACGGCCAGCGCCAGCTGATTGACATAGCTGCGCTCAATCAAAAACGTCGCCGCCTGCAGGCTGCCGAGCGCATAATCCGCTTCGCCACTGGCCACCGCCGCCAGCGCCGCCTGGCTGGAGGGATAACGCACGATGGTGGCGTCAGGGAAATGCTGTTTGATTTGTGCATCGGTAAGAAAGCCTTCGCGCATGGCGAGGCGCAGCGGCGCTTCGTATGGCACCGGCTGTGAGGCCTGCTTTTCAGCAGCAATCACCACCGGACGATTGATGAGAAAACTGTCTGTCGCCCTGAAGGCCGCCGCATCGTGCAGTTCGCGCCCCGGCGAGCTAAACAAGGCGTCCGCCACGCCGCTTTTCACCGCCGCCTGCGCCGCCGCCTGGCTGGGATAACGCACCATCACCGCCTGCATGCCAAGATTACGCGCCAGCAGTTGCAGATAATCGGCGTAGATGCCTTCCACGCTGTTGCCGCTGCCCGCTGCCTCCTGAAAGATCAGATAAGGCGGCAGCTCCGGTGTCCACACCGCGATGCGCAGCTCATGTTTAATGCGTAGCCAGCGCCACTCGTCACCGCTCAACTCAATATGCAGGGGAGCCAGCTTTTCACGGCTGAACAACTGAAATATTTCGGGCTGCGGCTGGGCGGCCAGTAGCGGGCTCAACAGCAGCAGAAGCAAGGTGACCAGGCGCAGCATCGCTACTCCATATGATTACGATTGGCGAAGGCAAAGAGATCGCGCAGGCTTTTGCAGTGCAATTTCTCCAGCAAACGGCCTTTGTAAGTTGAAACGGTTTTATTGCTGAGATTCATGCGGTTAGCAATGCGCATGTTATCCAGCCCCTTCAACAGATAAGTGAACACCTGAAATTCCTGCGGCGACAGCGATTCCAGCAGCTGCTTATCGGAGTGGATGTGATTCTCTTCCGCCGGCACATTAATACCGGCCAGCGGGAAGTAACCATAGCCACTTTGCGCTGCACGAATTGCGGTGATGATTTCCGGCAAATTGTCCTTTTTACTGATAAAACCATTCGCTCCGCAGCGCACACTCTGTACCGCATAAAAGTTCTGATTCTTACCTGAGACGATAATAATAATACCCGGAAAACTCTTAGCACGCAGCGCTTTAACCACTTCGATGCCGTTCAGCGAGTGAATATCAATATCCATTACCACGATATCCGGATAATGCTGGTCGATTAGCTGCAGCGCTTCATAACCATCATCGGTTTCGGCGACCATGCTATGCCCTTCTTTTTCAAGAAGAAAGCTTACCGCCATGCGGGCCATAGGATGATCGTCGACGACAATAAATTTCGCCATGTTTTATTTCCTGACGTGACCTTAAAGAGAAAAGTTAATTACCTGACTATTAGACTAATAAATTCAACCCTGAATCAACCACAATCAAATAACAAAACGTAGGTCGCGTCCTACACACCACCGATGAACATTCCCATATCCCTGTGCGTAATTTAATCGTAAGATCTGACCATCGCGAATTAATTACTCTGCGAACAATATGAGTTGTATTTAAATGTAAGGGCGTAAATATGGGAAAGGAGATTCCAGTGAAAGCAGGCAGTGATAATAAGCCGAAGAGAATCATTATTGCGCTCAGCTGCCATTTTGCGCTGACCGGTTTACGTGAGTTGTGCCAGCCGCTGACGGATTGCAGCGTACAAACGCTGCAGATTGCGCCGGAAACGGTAGCGGAAGAGTTGATGTTCAACCACGCCGATTTACTGATTACCGAACTGCCGCGTGACGCCGCCGGCCTGGCCGAGCTGCTGCTGATTCCCGAGTGGTTTAAAGGCCATACGCTGATTCTGCTGGATGAAGAGACCGAGCCAATGCGTCAGACGCTGGTGGCCGCCGGATTCTCTGCGGTAGTGAATAAAAACGATCGGGCTGAGGTACTGCAGCGCAGTATTGGCCAGCAGCTACAGCGCAAACCGTCGCGCTACGATTACGCCGCACCGGGCCGCAATGCGCTGGCACGCGAAAAACGCGTAATGTGCGCCCTGCTACGCGGCATGAAGCCAGCGCGCATTGCGCGTGAAATGGGCCTGCACCCGCGTGAGATCAGCCGCAGCAAGGTCAACAGCCTGGCGCGCAGCGGGTTTCCCACGCTGAACGCGATGCTGGCCTGCACCGGCCGCCGCCCGATTTAAGCAGCAGGAAAGCGCACGTCGCAAAGCGTATATGAATCCGTAGGGCGCGCATTCATGCGCACCACGACAGCGCAGCAATAAATCCGCACACCAACCGTAGCGGCGCAATTTATTGCGCAATCAACCACGGTGCGGCTGGCGGATTCGCGCGATGAATCGCGCCGCTACGCCACCTGCGGTCTGTAAACCGGGCATCTGAATGGCGCAGCAATAACACCGCTGCAACCGGTGCGAATGAACAATCTGCCATCCGGTTGGCACAGCAATAACAACACGCACAAACCGTCGCGGCGCAATTCATGGCGCAATCTACTACGGTGCGGCTGGCGGATTCGCGCGATAAATCGCGCCGCTACGCCACCTGCGGCCTGGAAACCGGGCAGCTGAATGGCGCAGCCATATCATCGCTGCAACCGGTGAGACTGGACAATCTGCCACCCGGACGGCACAGCAATAACAACACGCACCAACCGTAGCGGCGCAATTTATTGCGCAACCTACCGCGGTGCGGCTGACGGATTCGCGCGATAAATCGCGCCGCTACGAAACCTGCGGTCTGGAAACCGGGCAGCTGAATGGTGCAGCCATAAACCGCTGCAACCGGTGCGAATGAACAATCTGGCACCCGGACGGCGCAGCAATAACAACACGCACAAACCGTAGCGGCGCAATTCATTGCGCAATCTACTACGGTGCGGCTGCCGGACTCGCGCCATAAGCCGCACAATGCAAAAGCGTTACAACTTTGTAGGGTGCGCATTCATGCACACCAAGACCGCGCAGTAATAATAACGCGCACCAAACAGCGCAGCGAAATAATTACACAACCATTAATTCGCAGGATAATAAAAATTACAGACCGGTCTTAATTGACACACAACTATTAAAAGTCTAATCGGGCGCATCAGAATTCTCAGTTTAATTATTAAGACAGGGACTACAGACCACCGATGAACATTCGCATGGGAATTAAATAAAAACAGCACTACTATAACCTCATCGCTTAGCCATTCACTGAATGCAAAGCAATAACAAACAGCCGGATGAAAGAGAATGTAATTTCAGCGGCTAAATACTGAATTCAATAATCTTGTGAAAACGACATTAACCTTCTGATGTTTTCACAGCAAAACCTTCTCCATTTTATCAATCAGGGAAGAAGGTCATTCAACACAACAAAGGAAATAGAAATGATGAAAAACATGATGAAAACCGCCTGTGCGATCGCTGTTCTGGCTGCCAGTGCAAATGTAATGGCTGAGAGTGTAGATCTGGTCGTTAAAGGCACCATTGCACCAATCGCCTGTAAAGCCAACCTCGCTGGCGGTGGCGTTATTGACTATGGTGTTATATCTCCGGAAAGTCTGAAAGCGGATGCATTTACCAACCTTCCTCAAAAATTAACCAATTTAACTGTTACCTGTGACTCACCGGCAAAAATTGCTATTGGTGTCACTAATAACCGTGTAGGTTCTATTTTGGGTCGCCCGGAACTTCAGGAATGGTCATATCCAACCACGGGTGCAAAACTTTTTAATTATGCAACTTTTCCTGCACTGGGTTTGGGCATGGCAAATGGTAAACCAATCGGGGCATGGGGCGCACGTTTCAATGATGGTTTAGCTGATGGCGCAGCAGCTGCTATCATTGGCACTACAAATAAAGGCGCTACGTGGGGTTTAGATGGATATATGTACGCTGACACTGCTCGTAACACCCTTAAAACACTGGCAAAAACAGGTGAAGTAGTCCCTATGGCTGCAAAAGTCTTCTCCTACGACATTATGGTTGAAGCCTATATCAACAAAACTACAGATCTTGATTTAACTAAGCCGATCGCACTGGATGGTTCAGCCACACTGGAACTGGTTTACCTTTAATTTTTTTAAAAGCCGGAGAAATCCGGCTTTTCTTGCGTCTTTGCACAACCCGGAAGAAATGATGAAAATTAACTTATCAAAAAAAACAACGCTAATTATTTTGCTCGGCGCGATCTCTTTTTTCTCGCACGCGACCGGTATGTTACCGGACTCATCTGTCGTGATTATCGAAGAACAAGACAGAGAAGGTGCGTTAAATGTTAAAAACACCGATGACTTTCCTGTTCTGTTGTTAACTACCTTACAAAATATTCCCGACGATCAGCAAACGCTGCTAACCGTCACGCCACCCGCAGCACGCGTCGAGCCGGGTAAAACTCAGCGCATACGTTTTATGCTGACCAGCAACGAGCCGTTAAAAACCGAGCGCCTGAAACGCGTGACGGTTGAAGGTATTCCGCCGCAGGAAAAAGGCAAAAGTGAAGTGCGCATGACGGTACGCCAGAATCTGCCGGTGATTATTCGCCCGACCGGCCTGGAGAAAGATCTGTCACCGTGGAAGCGCCTCAGCTGGCAACTTAACGATAATACGCTGACGGTGAAAAACGATTCGCCTTATGTAGTGCGGCTGGCGCAGGCGGTACAAACCCTGCCGGATAACACCGTCTGGCAATTGCCTAACACCTATGTGTTGCCGGGCCAGCAATTTACCCTTAAGCAGGACGGTGGGAAAAAAGTCAGCAACGCGACGCAGGTACGTATTTCTCCCGCCACCACCTGGGGTTTCAGCGTGGATACCTATGACGCGCCGCTGACGCGGTAAGCGGGGTGAGCCGTGCCACAGCATAATAAAAATAAACCATGTACTTGGCGTCCCAGCCTACTTGCTATCGCTCTGATGCAGGCAGTGGGCAGCTTTTCCGCACAGGGTGCAGAGCCGGTAGAGTTTGACCTGGCCTCGCTGCAGGCGCGCGGCGTCGATCCGCGTCTGGCGGCGCATTTTAAAGACGCGCCGCGTTTTATGGCCGGTGATAACACGGTCAATCTGCGCGTTAACGGCAGCGAGCGCGGCCGCATTCGCGTGCATTTCGACGAGCAGGGTGAGCCCTGTATCGATCGCGCTTTTCTGCAGCAGGCGAAGCTGGTGATACCGAAAAGTTTACCCAAAGGTGAACGCATCAGCCTGAACAGCCTGTGGCCGCAGGCGGAACTGCACGTCGATCCCGGTGAAGAGCGCCTGACGCTGATTGTGCCGCAGCAGGCGTTAGCCGCCGCCGATAACAGCGGCGACTGGCAGCACGGCGGCGTCGCCGGCCTGGTTAACTATGATGCACAGTATATGGATTCGGCTGGTCGTTTAGCCGGCGTCAATTTTATGCAGCTGAACAGCGAGGCCGGGGTGAATTTCAGCGACTGGATTGTGCGCAGTCGCCAGACGCTGACGCGCTTTAACGGGGAAAACCTACTGCGCCATCAGGCGGCCTATGCGCAGCGCACCCTGGCAGCATCACAGAAAGTGTTGCAGGCCGGGCAGATTAACCTCGCTAACTCACTGTTCGGCAGCGGTCAGGTGCTGGGCATGCAGCTGTTTCCCGAGCTGTCACTGGAAAAACAGGGCGGTGCTGGTCTGGTGGAGGGCATCGCCAGCAGCGCCTCGGTGGTGGAAGTGCGTCAGTCTGGCGCGCTGGTGTTCAGCACCACGGTGCCGGCCGGCCCGTTCCGGCTTGAAGGCTTTTCGCTGCTGAACACCCGCAGCGATCTGCAGGTGACCGTGACCGGCAGCCAGGGCGATAAACGTGAATTTGTCGTGCCAGCCGCTTCGCTACCGCTTAGCGCCGCCAGCGCCAATGGCCTGTCGGTGGGCATCGGTAAACTGGAGCAAAACGGTAGCGCTGAAGCTCCGTGGCTGGCTACCGCCTCGCGCGGCTGGCGCCTGTCGCCGCGTAATAGCTTAACAGCCGGCGTGATGGGCTCTAATCCGTGGCGTGCCGTAGCGGCGAGCGTGACCAGTCAGCCGCTGGACAGCACCATTACCCGTCTGCAAACCACGCTGGCGGACGATGCGCAGCACGGTAATCGCGGCGTGGCACTGGATGCCTCGCTGAGCCAGCAGCTGAGTGAACGGGTGAGCTTAAGTTTCAATGCCAGCCGGCAAACCAGCGGCTATCGCGAACTCAGCGACAGCCTGCAGCGTGACCAGCAGGATAACCGCAGCCGCGCGCGCGACCAGTTCGGTGCGGGTATCGGCTGGGCGCTGGATGATTACGGTTCGCTGTCGCTGTCGTGGGCGCGCAGCCGCACCTTCGACGGTGACAGCATCAACTACCTGAACGCGGGCTGGACGAAATCGTTTGACCGCGCCTATCTGAGCATCAATGCCTCGCGGGATAACGGCGGCCGCTACAGCACGCCGGACAATCGTATTTATATGACGCTCAACATCCCGTTCGGCGATGCGCAAACCGTCAGCAGTTATATCAACCACAGCCAGCGCAACGGCAGCCGTGCCGGCATGCGTTACAGCAATCGCCTGAGCCAGGATCGCAGCTGGTCGCTGAGCAGCGAGCGTGATTTCCGCAACCAGCGCAACAGCGTTACCGGTGCGATGGATATGGTGACGCCGGTCAGTCAGCTCGGCGGCAGCCTGAGCAATAGCAATGACGGCAATACCAGCTGGTCGATGCGTGCCAGCGGCGGCGTGGCAATGCACCAACATGGCGTTACGCTGTCGCCGTATCGCATCAGCGATACCTTCGGCATCGCCAAAGTCGGTGATGAAAGCGGCGTGCGCATTGAAACGCCAGGCGGTCCGACCTGGACCGATGGCCGTGGCTACGCGGTGATTCCGTCGCTGAACAGCTTCCGCCGTTCTGACGTGCAAATTGATACGCGCAGCCTGAAAAAGAACGTCGATATCGTCAATGCGCTGCAGGAAACCAGCGCCGCGCGCGGCTCGGTGAGTTATATCGCCTTTGACGTGGTGCGCAGCCGCCGCGTGCTGGTGGATGTGAAAGACAAGGCCGGTAAACCGCTGCCGTACGGTGCCAGCGTATTTAATCCACAAAACCTGTTCGTGACCGCTGTCGGTGCCGACGGTGCGGTATTTATTCCGGATGCTGGCGATGGCGGCAGGATGGATGTGCAGGTCGGTGGCGAAACGCTGTGCAGTTTCGACCTGACATTGCCGCCAAAACCTACCGAAGCGAGCCTGTATGAAACCGCCAGCGCGCAATGTAGCTGATAAGGAAGCAAACCCATGAAATACCCTTTTTCAGCGCTGGCGTTAGCGCTGCTGCTGTGCCAGAACGCGCTCGCCAGCCTGCCGCCGATGCTGCAGGACAGCCAGTGCAGTTTATCGCTGGGCATGCCGGAGATTAATTTTGGCAACCAGACCCGCTATCAGCTGGATGAAGCAGGAGCCGGTCAGCTCTCACCCGGTACCCGTGAACTGACGCTGGCGGTGGCCTGCCCCTACAGCCAGGCAATGAAGCTGGCGCTACGCGGCGACCGCGCACAGAACGGGGCATTTCGCTATGGCGAACGCGGCAGCGTGAAGATTCGCCTCTTCAATGCCCGCGTTGACGGCCAGCCCGCAGAGCTGATGCGCAGCGGCAATGCGCAGGCCACCAGCAGCAGCATTGCGTTGCAACCCGGTGAGACTTTTGTCGCGGTGCGCGGTGGCGCGATCCAGCAGGGCAAAACCTTTACCGCGCAGGTTGAGATCACGCCGCTGTTGCCGGAGAGCGCGGCGCGCGCTACCCAGCTCAGCAGTAGTGAAGCACGACTTACCCTGGAGCTGCTGCGCTAACCCCGTTTAGCACCGCTCCGCCATTCCCGCAACGGGCGCACTGATGCGCCCGTTTTTTTACGCCATCACAAGGAGAACAGACATGGCACACTTCCGACTTTCCCCTCTCTCTTACAGCTGCGCGCTGGCGCTGCTGGTTGCCAGCGGTGCGCAGGCGGCCTCAGCGTGGCAGGCGCTCGACGGTGCCAAAGTCGCAGCGACCAGCGGCTACGAATCGCGCAGCGCGCGTGACTATCCGCTGCTGGCCAGCGGCGCCGGCAGCCTGCTCACCACCGCCGTGCCCGGCCTGAACTTCGTCACCACCGGTAGCCTGCTGTATGCGGCGCAGGCACTGAACGGCGGACGCATCGAACTGGATGGTGCCCATCTCGCCACTGACGGCGTGATGGCGCACGGCGCGAACCTCAGCGACGGACAATTAGTGATGCGCGGCGGCAGCATCAGCACGCTGGGCGACAGCAGCGCCGGCGTGATGGCCAGCGGCGACAGCGAGGTTACCCTGACGGATGTCACGCTCACCAGCCGCGGGCGCGATGCCACCGGCGTCACCCTCAGCCAGGGTCAGCTGACGCTGCGCGACAGCCGCATCAGCGCCAGCGGTGAAAATGGCGGCGGATTAGCGCTGGGCGGTGGCGGACGCGGCAATGCGCGCGCGGCGCTTAGCGATGTGACTATTGAACTGAGCGGTGCCGGCACGCGTGCGGCAATCGAGCTGGGCAACGGTACGCTGAACGGCAGTCAGGTAGCGATCAACGTCAGTGACCGTCATCGCGGCATTGAGATCTATAACCCGCAGGGCAGCAGTGGACGCGGCAGCGTGACGCTGAGTGACAGCCAAATCGTCACCGATGCCGGTGACGGCGTGTACACGCTGGGCGGCGATGTGCTGCTGGATAAGGTTACGGTCGACACGCAAAGCGGTATGGCGGTCAACGTCAACAATCGCTCGACCGCCACGCTGCTCGGCGGCAGCTTTAACACGCACGCCGATAACGCGCACACGCTGTGGATCGCCTCGGAGAGCGCCTCCGCCCACGCGCAGGACAGTCGCTTTAGCAGCGAGGGCAACAACGCACATGCGTTTCACGCGCAGTTTGGCAACGCCACGCTGGATAATGTTGCGCTCAGCACGCAGGGAGCCGGCAGCTATGGTCTGTACAGCGAAGCGCAGGTTGATGCGCAGCATCTGACGGTGGCAACCTACGGCTCCGGCGCCATCGGCGTGTTTGCCGCGCGCGGCGGCAACATCAATCTGGCCAACACTCAGGTGCGCACCGCCGGTGATTCCGCCACTGGCCTGCTGGCCTATCCGGGCTCGGCGATCAGCGGTAAACAGGTGGATGTCAAAACAGAAGGCGCTGGCGCGCACGGCGCCTGGGTGCGCTCTGGCAGTATGCAGCTGCAGCACAGCACGCTCAGCACCACAGGCCAGCATGCGGCGGGTTTGCTGGTGAACGCCAACAGCAACGGCGACAGCAGCACGGTAACGTTTGACAGTACGCAAATCGTCAGCCAGCAGGGTGCGGCCATCAAAGTGACCAACAGCAATGCTGACATCACGCTGACCAACGGCAGCCAGCTGCACGGCGGCGACGCGCTGCTGGACGTGGCGAGCGGTACGCTGCCGTCAGAAGTCACGCTGAACGCGGATAACCATGTAAGCCTGCAAGGCGACGTGCGCGCCGACGCCGCCAGCCGGGTGGCACTGGCGCTGAGCAACGCCTCACAGCTGAGCGGCAGCGTTCAGGGTGCCAATAGTCTGACGCTCGACGCCAGCAGCCAGTGGCAGCTCCGCGCCAGCTCAACGCTTAACACGCTGCACAGCGACGGTAACGTGAGCTTTGCCCCGCAGGCCAGCGGCTTCAGCACGCTGGATGTGCAGACGCTGAGCGGCAATGGCAGCTATCACCTGAACACCGATCTGGCGGCATTGCAGGGCGATCTGATTCGTGTTGCGGGCGCTGCCAGCGGCGATCATCGGCTGGGGATTAATAACAGCGGGCGCGAACCGCAGCAGAGCGACGCGGCGCTGACGGTGGTGACTACCGGTGGCGGCGATGCCCACTTTGCGCTGGAGCACGGCGTGGTGGATGCTGGTGCGTGGCAGTATCAGCTGGAGCAGCGCGGCCAGGACTGGGTACTGGCGCAGAAGCACGATGAGGACGAGCAGCCGCTGCCAACGCCTTCCGCCGCCACAGTCACCGCACTGTTTAACGCTGCGCCGATCGCCTGGTACAGCGAGCTGACCAATCTGCGTACCCGTCTTGGCGAAGTGCGCGACAGCGCAGCGCAGGGCGGCGCCTGGACGCGCGTCATTGGCAATGACTGGCGTATCAATGCGCGCAGCGGCGTGGCGTGGCGCCAGCAGATGCAGGGCGTGGCGATGGGCGTCGATAGCGCCAAAACCACCGGTTATGGCCAGCGCCTGCTCGGCGTGTTCAGCGGCATCAGCAAAAGCCGGCTGGCCTTCAGTGGCGGCAGTCAGGGCACCATCAACAGTTTCTATATTGGTGGCTATCACACCTGGCTGCTGAATGACGGCTGGTTCGCCGATGCGGTGGTGAAAGCCAACAACTTCAGCAACCGCGCCGACGCGCGCATGTCTGATGGCAGCAAGGCCAGCGGCAGCTATCAGACCGCCGGATTTGGCGCTTCGCTGGAGCTGGGCCGCAAGTTTAACTATCAGAACGGCTGGTTCGCCGAGCCATCACTGCAGTTCTCCTCGCTGTGGGTGCAGGGCAAAGCATATCGCCTGAGTAACGATCTGGCGGCAAAGGCGGCGTCTGGCGGATCGCGCCTGGCAACGCTGAACCTGACCGGTGGACGCGAGATGGCGCTGGAGAACGGCGGCAAAGTGCAGCCGTGGCTGCGCGCCGCGCTGGCGCAGGAGCTGGTGCGCGATAATGCCGTCAGCGTTAACGATCAACGCATGAACAGCAACCTGGCGGGCCAACGGCTGGAGCTGGGCGCGGGCGTTAACGTCTCACTGACGCGCGATGTTGCGCTGTATGCGGACGCCAGCTGGAGCCACGGCGATAAGCTGGCATCACCGTGGAGCGGCAGCGCGGGCCTGCGCTGGCAGTTCTGATCCTTATCTGGCACGCGTTCAGCGTGCCTTTTGCTGCGGCGCCACTGTCTGGCTGACAGGGTGCCGCAGCGCGTTAAGCGACACGCCCTACGCGTCCACCGCCCTGCGGCTGAAACAGAAAGAACAGCCCGGCGCCGGGACTGATCACCAGCATACGTCCTCCCTTTTGCGGCTGCAGTTCCCCCAGCGCCAGCGTGCGCGCGTCATTGAAATCCGTCACCAGCGCCGGAAAATGCGCCATGCCGTTAATCTGCGCGCGATACTCGCGCATCATGCCGCGTCGCAGGTGCTGCACATCGTTATTGAGCCAGCGCGGCAGGCTGTTCGCCAGCTGATGCGCGGCCACCGGCCCGCCGGTATAAGCCAGCAAACGCACGCGCGCCTGGCGCGGCGGCTGAATAAAGTGGTGAATGAACCAATCCATGTATGCGTCTTTCATCCCTGCGCTTCCCCTGTGCTGACCGGCTGGCCTCAGGCTATTTTAAGGACTGGCAGGTTTAAGGTTAATGAGACCTGGCCTACGCGCCGGTCAGTGCAGTCTGACAAATGGGGGAGATTCTTAGTCGTTTGGGTTTGGGTTTGGGTTTGGGTTTGCCCTCACCCCGGCCCTCTCCCGCAAGCGGGAGAGGGAGTGGTCCGCTGCGGGCGGGGAATGCAGTGCGTAACTGGGAAAATAAGGGGCATGAAGCGGGGGGCAAGTGTGGAAAGCTCGCAGACAAAGACTGAAGATGACCGATTGCACCCTGGCGCAACAGCCAGTTCCTTCTTCCCCTACCAGCACCGCCCAGTTCCCTCTTCCCAACCGGCACTGGTCAGTTCCCTCTCTCGCTTGCGGGAGAGGGTTAGGGTGAGGGAAAAACCACTCGCCTATTAAAAAATTAAACCGCCTGCGCGCACGCCCACGCTGAGCTCCACGCCCACTGGAAATTGTAGCCGCCGAGCCAGCCCGTCACGTCCACCACTTCGCCGATGAAATAGAGCCCTGGCACGTCGCGCGCTTCCATGGTCTTTGACGACAGCTGCGTGGTATCCACGCCGCCCAGCGTCACTTCGGCGGTGCGATAGCCTTCGGTGCCGTTTGGCTGCACGCGCCACTGGTGCAGCGTGGTCACCAGCTCGCTCTGCTGCTTGCTGTTAAGCTGCTTCAGCGTCACGTCGGGAATCTGCTGCAGCTCCTGCAATACTTCCACCAGCCGCTTTGGCAGGATCTTCGCCAGGCTATTTTTCAGGCTGAGGTTGGGATGCGCCGCACGCTGCACGTCGATAAAATCGTCCAACGCGGTCTCCGGCGACAGGTTGACGGTGACAAACTCGCCCGGCTGCCAGTAGCTGGAGATCTGCAGTACCGCCGGACCGGACAGGCCGCGGTGGGTAAACAGCATCGCCTCTTTAAACAGCGTGCCGTCCTGAGCAGTGATGGTGGTCGGCAGCGCCACGCCGGAAAGCGTGTTCAGCTGCTCCAGCAGCGGCTTATGCAGCGTAAACGGTACCAGCGCGGCGCGCGTCGGATGGACGCGCAGGCCAAACTGTTCCGCCACCTTATAACCGAACGGTGTTGCCCCCAGTCCCGGCATCGACAGACCACCGCTGGCGATCACCAGCTTGTCCGCACGAACCGCCGAGCCATTCAGCTGCAGCGTATAACCGTCGTCGTCGCGCGCCACGCTCAGCACTTCGCTGCGCAGTCGCAGCGTCACCTGGCCGGCTTCACACTCTTTCAGCAGCAGATCAACAATCTGCTGCGCCGAATCATCGCAGAACAGCTGGCCGAGAGTTTTCTCGTGCCAGGCGATGCCGTGACGATTAACCAGATCGATGAAATCCCACTGGGTGTAGCGCGCCAGCGCCGATTTGCAGAAGTGCGGATTATGCGACAGGTACGCCGCCGGTTCGGTGTACAGATTAGTGAAGTTGCAGCGGCCGCCGCCGGACATCAGGATTTTACGCCCTGCCTTCTTGCCGTTATCCAGCAGCAGCACGCGACGGCCCAATTGCCCGGCCTGCGCCGCGCAGAACATGCCGGCCGCGCCTGCACCAATGATGATAACGTCAAACTTTTCCACTGTCTTAACCCACCTGATTTAAAGGCGCTGATTGTAGAGATCTGCGGCTTTTCGCGCCAGCGACAAAAAATTGCCGTAAATGTGTCATATTGTAACTTGCTCATTTTGCGGTCTTTTTGCCATTAATTACCTGCCGGATGACAAATTTAAGACAAAAAAGAGCTATATTTTTCTTTCCCATAGCGCACGTTGTCGCAGATAATGCGCCGCGTTCATGTCCTCCAAAATGGCGTAACGTTTATGCTACATCTGTTTGCTGGTCTTGACCTAAGCACCGGCCTGTTATTGGTTCTTGCTCTGCTGTTTGTGTTGTTTTACGAAGCAATCAACGGCTTTCACGACACTGCCAACGCGGTCGCTACAGTCATTTACACCCGTGCGATGCGGGCGCAACTGGCGGTTGTGATGGCCGGTGTGTTCAACTTCTTAGGTGTGCTGCTCGGCGGTTTGAGCGTGGCCTATGCCATCGTGCATATGCTGCCAACCGATTTGCTGTTGAATGTCGGTTCGGCGCATGGGCTCGCCATGGTGTTCTCCATGCTGCTGGCGGCGATTATCTGGAACCTCGGTACCTGGTATCTCGGCTTACCGGCGTCCAGTTCGCACACGCTGATCGGCGCCATCATCGGTATTGGTCTCACCAATGCGCTGATGACCGGCACGTCGGTGGTGGATGCGCTGAACCTGCCGAAAGTCATCAATATTTTCCTCTCCCTGATTCTGTCGCCGATTGTTGGTCTGATCATTGCGGGTGGCCTGATTTTCCTGCTGCGTCGCTACTGGAGCAGCACCAAAAAACGGGCTCGCATCCACATGACGCCCGCTGACCGCGAAAAGATCGACGGCAAGAAAAAGCCGCCGTTCTGGACGCGTATCGCGCTGATTGTCTCCGCCATTGGCGTGAGCTATTCGCACGGTGCCAACGACGGTCAGAAAGGCATCGGCCTGATCATGCTGGTGCTGATTGGCGTCGCGCCGGCGGGCTTTGTGGTGAATATGAATGCCTCCGGTTATGACATCACCCGTACGCGCGATGCGGTGAACCATCTGGAGCAGTATTACCAGCAGCACGGCCAGTCGCTGACGCACATCGTGCAGATGGCGCCACCGGCGGTGCCGACGCCGGAAGAGTCGCTCGGCGGCCCGCAGGAGTTCCATTGTGATAGCTCCCGTGCGCT
>Ga0153917_1000790_pt1 | contig 16767 bp, 13 predicted proteins | sample TSFL001MetaG_FD_104695 | JGI IMG/M metagenome (GOLD analysis project Ga0153917, IMG submission 104695) | Attine ant fungus gardens microbial communities from Florida, USA - TSFL001 MetaG | ecosystem: Host-associated > Fungi > Mycelium > Unclassified | place: USA: Florida, Paynes Creek Historic... | reverse complement strand
GAGTCGTACACGGAGCCGGACGAGTCGGATGCCGTGACGACCTTCGCGCCGAGCTGGTGCGCCTTCTCGATCGCGTAGATCGCGACGTTGCCCGAACCCGAGACCGCGACGGTCTTGCCCTCGAAGCTGTCGGCCTGGGTGCCGAGCATCTCGTTCGCGAAGATGACGCAGCCGTAGCCCGTGGCCTCCGGGCGCACGAGCGAACCGCCCCAGGTCATGCCCTTGCCCGTGAGCACGCCCGCCTCGAAGCGGTTCGTGATGCGCTTGTACTGGCCGAACATGTAGCCGATCTCGCGGCCGCCGACGCCGATGTCGCCCGCGGGCACGTCCGTGTGCTCGCCGATGTGGCGGTAGAGCTCGGTCATGAACGACTGGCAGAAGGCCATGACCTCGCGGTCGCTGCGGCCGCGCGGGTCGAAGTCGCTGCCGCCCTTGCCGCCGCCGATGGGCATGCCGGTGAGCGAGTTCTTGAAGATCTGCTCGAAGCCGAGGAACTTGATGATGCCGAGGTTGACCGACGGGTGGAACCGCAGGCCGCCCTTGTAGGGGCCGAGCGCCGAGCTGAACTCGACGCGGTAGCCGCGGTTGATCTGCACGCGGCCGTTGTCGTCGATCCACGGCACGCGGAAGATGACCTGGCGCTCGGGCTCCGTCAGGCGGTGGATGACGGCGAGGTCGAAGTACTCCGGGTGGCGCGCGAGCACGGGCTCGAGCGTGTCGAGCACCTCCGCGACGGCCTGGTGGAACTCGGGCTCGCCCGCGTTCCGAGCGAAGATGTCCGCCTTGATGCTCTCGATGCTGCGGTCCATGGTGTCCTTTCCACGCAGATGGCGCCGCAGTTGTCGTGAGAGCGACGCCGAGATTCAAGGCTATCGAGCCGCATCCCACCCGATGTTTCCCGAATGTTTCCGGTCATGGAAAAATGTTTCCATAATGTTTCACCTCCGCGCGACGGCCGTCCGAGTGTCCGTCTGCGCAGCGGCGAGCGGGCATCCGAGGGCCGTCGAGGGACGCGAGCACGGACCTCTTCGGGCCTGCGCTCAGGCGGGAGGGCGGGGTCAGCGGGGGCGGCGCACGCCGTGCAGCACGACGTTGCCGCGCTCGGTCGCGGCGAGGAGCCAGCGGCCCTGCTGGGCGATCGTCGCCGTGCGGCCGGGCGAGAGGAAGCCGAGGCTGTAAGCCGCGTAGGCGGCGCCCGCGGTGGGCCGGGCGAAGCCGCGCTCGTTCGCGGCGTCGTCGAAGGAGACGGCGTCGAGCTCGCGCTCCCACACGCTCGTGCGGACCCGCTCGACGAGCAGCGTGCCGAGGTTGCCGGGCACGGCCTCGGCCACCGCGGCGATGCCCTCCTCGGCGGCCCGGACGAGCTCGTCGGTCGGGATCGCGCCGACGCGCTCCCACCCGGAGCGCTCGGGGGTCATCGACGCCCACGACTCGAGCACGCGATCGGGCGGGACGGGCAGGGACGCGGCGTCGCGCTCGTCGCCGGCATCCGTCTCGCCCGTGCGCGCCAGTCGATCGAGGAGGCCGCGCAGGGGCACCGTGACGTCGAAGGCGCCGCCGCGCTCGTCTCCGGCCGCCGCATGCTCCACTCGCGCGCGGAACGAGCGCATGCCGAGCACGGTCGGCGAGGCGTCGAGGATGCCCTGCGGGCGGAGGATCGGCACCCACACCGACACGACGCCGTCGCCCCCGATGATCCGCACGGCGCCGTCCTCGATGCGCCCGGCACGGCCGAGGAACGTCGCGAGGTCGCGTTTGGCCAGCTCGTCCTCGAAGCGGATGATCGGGGTCGCGGCGGCGGATCGGGCGGGGGCGGGGAGCACGGGGGACATCCGCTCCACGGTACTGGAGCGCGCCGACCGGGACGGCGCCGCGTGACGCCGGGCGTCTCGCAAGTGGCCCCGACCTGCCGGCAGTGCGACCCGGCCGGCGTCCCGACGGATGCCCCGCTCGGAAAAGCCTGGTGCTCAGGCGGACAGATGCCGCTCTCTGCCGTCTCTTCGCCTGAGCGCCAGGCTTCTCGGCTGCGGCACGGGCGCCGCGACGTCCGGAGCGTCGCGCGATCGCCTCACTAGGCTGTGGGCATGACGAGTCCGACGCCCGACGATCGCCGTGCGGCCGGGTCCGGGGACGAGCCCGAGCGCCTCTCCCCCTCCGCCCCCGAGGAGTCGCTGCCGCCCGTGCCGCCGAGCCGCGACGTCGACGCGCTCTCGCCGCTCGAGTCGTTCCTGGCGACGCTCGACCTCGTCGACACCGGGGCGCGCACGACGAAGGACATCTTCACCGGGCCGAGCCAGTGGATGCCGCACGGCCGCGTCTTCGGCGGCCAGGTCGCCGCGCAGTCGGTCGTCGCCGCCTACCGCACGCTGCAGCACGACCGCGCGATCCACTCCATGCACGGCTACTTCCTGCGGCCGGGCGATGTGACGCAGCCGATCACGTTCTCCGTCGACCGCATCCACGACGGCAACTCGTTCTCGACCAGGCACGTGGCCGCGTTCCAGAACGGGCTCGAGATCTGGTCGATGATGGCGTCGTTCCAGTCCGACGACGGCGAGGTCGCCTATGCCGAGCCCATGCCGGCGGGCATCCCCGACCCGGAGGACGTGCCGAGCGACGTCGACGTGCTGAACTCGATCCGGCCGGGCGCAGACGAGTGGGTCGTGCGCCGCGCGTTCGAGACGCGGCACGTCGACGGCGCCGTGTACGCGTTCCCCTCGGAGGGCCGCGCGCCCGCGCAGGCGGTGTGGTTCCGGGCCGTGGACCGGCTGCCGGACGACCCGGTGGTGCACCGCGCGGCGATCGCCTACGCGACCGACTACACGATCCTCGAGCCCGTGCTGCGCGGCCAGGGCCTCTCGTGGATCACGCCGGGTCTGCGCATCGCGAGCCTCGACCACGGCGTGTGGTGGCACGCCGACGCACGGGCCGACGAGTGGCTGCTGTTCGTGCAGAGCTCTCCCGCGGCCGGCGGCGGCCGCGGCCTCACGAACGGCCGCATCTTCGCCCGCGACGGCCGCCTCGTCGCCTCGGTCGCCCAGGAGGGCATGGTCCGCGTCAAGCGCACCCGCTAGCGCTCGACCTGGCGGGGTTTGGTGCGTTCGGCGGCCGCCGAACGCACCAAACCCCGCCATTCGAGCCCGGCCGGAACGGTCAGGCCTTCCCCTTGGTGCCGCGGAATCGGATTGGCGGCTCGAGGTAAGGCTCCCAGGCCGTGCGGGCGGCCTCGCCGATGCGACTGGGGCGGCCGCTCTCGGCATCCACGAAGACGATCGTCGTCTCGGCGACGGTGTAGCGCACGCGCTCGGCGGCCGTGGTCGGGTTCCAGATCTCGTAGTAGACCTCGGCGCTGGCGCCGCCGATGTGCCCGATCCAGAGTTGGATGTCGAGCGGAGCCGACTGGTACGGGATGGGCGCGAGGTACTCGACCTCCTGCCGGGCGATGAGCGTCATGACCTCGTTGCCGGCGGCGCCGTCGATGACGGCGAGCGGGCTCGGCTCGCCCAGCGCGCCCGCGTGGTCGGTCCAGAAGGCGCGGACGCGCGCCTCCTCGAGCAGGCTCAGGACGGTCGAGTTGTTGACGTGGTTGTACGCGTCGAGGTCGCTCCAGCGAAGTCGCAGGGGAACGTGGAAGCGCATGGTCGGTCACTCCTCGGATCGTGGTCCCGCCACGCTACCGCGCCGACCGCTTGTCCGTTCGGTGGGGACGGAGCCCGAGCGCCGCCGGGCGGATCGCCGAGGATCGGCGGAAGCATGCGGGTCCATCGCCGACCCATCGCTGCGTCCGGGGATCCGTCCCCACCGAACGGACGGGCGCCACGGGAGAACCCCCGCCCTCGCGAATGCGAGGCGGGGGTTCCTCCGTCGAACGGCGGCCGGGCGGCCGAACGCTAGTCGCGCGTGAGCTTGCGGTAGGCGGCGCGGGACGGCTTGGCGGCCTCGGGGCCGAGGCGCTCCACCTTGTTCGCCTCGTAGCCCTCGAAGTTGCCCTCGAACCAGTACCACTGGCTCGGGTCCTCCTCGGTGCCCTCGTAGGCGAGGATGTGCGTCGCGATGCGGTCGAGGAACCACCGGTCGTGGGTGATGACGACGGCGCAGCCCGGGTACTCGAGCAGCGCGTTCTCGAGGCTCGAGAGCGTCTCGACGTCGAGGTCGTTGGTGGGCTCGTCGAGGAGCAGGAGGTTGCCGCCCTGCTTGAGCGTGAGCGCCAGGTTGAGGCGGTTGCGCTCGCCGCCCGACAGCACGCCGGCCTTCTTCTGCTGGTCGGGGCCCTTGAAGCCGAAGGTCGAGACGTAGGCGCGCGAGGGAATCTCGACGTTGCCGACCTGGATGTAGTCGAGACCGTCGGAGACGACCTGCCACACGCTCTTCTCGGGGTCGATGCCGCCGCGCGACTGGTCGACGTAGGAGAGCTTGACGGTCTCGCCGATCTTCAGGCTGCCCTCGTCGAGCGGCTCGAAGCCGACGATCGTCTTGAACAGCGTCGACTTGCCGACGCCGTTGGGGCCGATGATGCCGACGATGCCGTTGCGGGGAAGCGTGAAGGAGAGATCCTTGAAGAGGACCCGGTCGCCGAAGCCCTTCTTGAGGTCCTCCGCCTCGAGCACGACGTTGCCCAGGCGCGGACCCGCGGGGATCTGGATCTCCTCGAAGTCGAGCTTCCTCGTGCGCTCCGCCTCGGCGGCCATCTCCTCGTAGCGGGCGAGGCGCGCCTTCGACTTCGCCTGACGGCCCTTGGCGTTCGAGCGCACCCACTCGAGCTCCTCGGAGAGGCGCTTGGCGAGCTTGGCGTCCTTCTTGCCCTGGATCTGCAGACGCTCGCGCTTCTTCTCGAGGTACGTCGAGTAGTTGCCCTCGTAGGGGTAGAGGCGGCCGCGGTCGACCTCGGCGATCCACTGGGCGACGTGGTCGAGGAAGTACCGGTCGTGGGTGATCGCGATGACGGCGCCGGGGTACTTCTGCAGGTGCTGCTCGAGCCACAGCACGCTCTCGGCGTCGAGGTGGTTGGTGGGCTCGTCGAGCAGCAGCAGGTCGGGCTTCTCGAGCAGCAGGCGGCAGAGCGCCACACGGCGGCGCTCACCGCCCGAGAGGACGGTCACGTCGGCGTCCGCCGGGGGAAGACGCAGGGCATCCATCGCCTGCTCGAGCTGCGAGTCGAGGTCCCACGCGTCGGCCGCGTCGATGTCCTCCTGCAGCTTGCCCATCTCCTCCATGAGGGCGTCGAAGTCGGCGTCGGGGTTCGCCATCTCGGCCGAGATCTCGTTGAAGCGGGCGATCTTGCCGTGGATCTCGGCGACGCCGAGCTGGACGTTCTCGAGCACGTTCTTCGTCTCGTCGAGCTCGGGCTCCTGCATGAGGATGCCGACGGTGAAACCCGGCGTGATGCGGGCCTCGCCGTTGGAGGGCTGGTCGAGCCCGGCCATGATCTTGAGGATCGTCGACTTTCCGGCGCCGTTCGGGCCCACCATGCCGATCTTCGCGCCTGGGAGGAACGCCATCGTCACGTCGTCGAGGATCAGCTTGTCACCGACCGCCTTGCGGGCGCGGACCATCTGGTAAATGTACTCGGCCATGAATTCCAGTCTATGGGGAGATGGGCGCTCGTTCCGGCTGTTCGCGAGGGGCGCGAGCGCGGTCGGCGAGCATGGATGCGGGCGGACGCGCTACCAGTCGATGGGCTGCGTTCCGCCGATGAGGCACTTGTGCGTCGTGGGGATCTCGGCGGCGATCTCCGAGACGTAACCGGAGCTCGAGCGCTGCCCGATGAGGCAGGTGCCGCTCAGGTTGACGGAGACGATGACGTAGTCGGCGTCGAGGTCGATGCTCGTCTTGTCGTAGGTGACCTCCATGGCGGCCTTGTCGAAGCCGGCCGCGACGAGCGCGTCGACGAGCGCTCGCGAGCTCGCCTTGCCGTCCGCGCCCAGGGTCGCCTGGTTCACGCTGTCGAAGAAGGGCTTGTTCTGCTCGGCGGTGCCGCCGGGCACGAGCACGGCGGGTGCCGCCGCGGCCGTCGTCGCCGTCTCGCTCGCCGTCGGGGTCGGCGCGACGCTCTGCCCGGCCGGTCCGCCGAACAGCTGGCATCCGCTGAGGGCGCCGGCGGCGAGCACGGTCGCGAGCACGGCCATCGTGATTCGTCTCGTCGTGTTCCGCATCGCGCGCGTCAAGAGCCTTCCTGTGCCGGCGCCCTATGCTGTCGACGCAATGGCGCCGGCCTCGCCGTGGGCAACCGGATCATCCTACGAAGCGCGGCCGACGTCGTCGCTCAGGAAGCCGCAAGGCGCCGCGCGTCGCCGATCAGAAGGGCGGATCGTCGGCGCTCGCGCCGGGCGTCGCCCAGCCGCCCGAGTCGGTCGGAGCGGCGGCGGATGCGGCCCCGCCGACGCTCGGGAGCCCGCCGCCACCGATGCCTCCGGCCCTGCTGCCCGCGCCGAACGCCGCCGAGGACGGCGACGCCGACGAGGCGTCGACCTCCCCGGTGGCCTCCCCGCTCGAGCCGGCATCCGCGCTCCCCTCGGCGCGCGGCCTGCGCGTCGCCACCGTGCGCACCAGCGACAGGTTGTGGCCGACGGCGTCGGCGACGAGCTCGAGCACCGAGCCCGTCGAGCCGTCGCCGCGGGTGAACGTCTTCGTCTCGAGCCGCCCCTGCACGAGCACCGGGTCGCCCTTGTTGACGCAGGCGACGACGTTGGTGGCGAGGCCGCCGAAGGCGGTGACGTCGAGCCAGGTGGTGGGCTTGCGCTCCCACTCACCGGACGGCGTCTGCCGGCTCGGCGTCACGGCGATGCGGAACCTCGCCATGGGGCGCCCGGTCTGCGTGGAGATGGGCTCGGGCTGCGTGCCGACGTGGCCCGCGAGGGTGAGTTCTGGTGATCGCATGGCTGCCTCCTCGTGCCGGTGGAGAAGCGGCCCGGCGCGATTCGTTCGCGCCGCTGGTCTGGGCTCGCGCCGGACCGCGGCATCAGTGTGGCGCCGCGAGAGCGGGGCGCGCACGCCGAAGCGGGGGCCTGTGGACGGTCCGGCATCCACAAGCGCCCGCGGCGCGCACGAGAAAGCCGCACGAGAACCCGCGAGAGAGACGCACGCCAGGCGTGCGCGGGAGGCCTACCGCTCGACGAGCGTGACCTCGAAGGAGTAGAGGTCGGGCCGGTAGCAGTGCCGGCCGAACTCGATCGCCTGTCCCGCGCTGTCGAACGCGGTGCGCTGCATCGTGAGCACCGCGGACCCTCGCGCGATGTCGAGGAGCGAGCACTCCTTCGCGGTGCCGGCGCGGGCGCCGATGCGCTGCTTGGCGACGCGGATGGAGACGCCGCGCGCCCGGAGGATCTGATAGAGCCCGTGCTCCTCGAGCGAGGAGCGCTCGAGGTCGGCGAACGCCGGCGGGAGGATGTTCTCCATGATCGCGATGGGCACGCCGTCGGCCTCGCGGAGCCGCTGCACGCGCAGCACGGTCTCCCCGACGGGGATGCCGAGGGCCGTCGCCTCCTCCTCGTCCGCGGGCGAGAGCTCGTGCCCGAGCACGCGCGTCTCGGGATGCTGACCGGTTCGCTGGAGATCCTCGTAGAGGCTCGTGAGCTCGACGTTGCGCGTCACCCGGCCGTGGACGACCTGGGTGCCGATGCCTCGGCGGCGCACGAGGAGGCCCTTGCCGACGAGCTGCTCGATGGCCCGACGGATCGTGGGTCGCGAGACGCTGAGCCGGGCGGCGAGGTCGACCTCGTTCTCGAGGCGACTGCCCGCGGGGATGGTCTCGTCGAGGATCGCGCGCTCGAGGCGCTCGGCGACCTGGTGGTAAAGCGGCACGGGGCCGGATCGGTCGAGATCGAGGAAGATCTCCATCGGGGGAAGCTGGCGCTGCTGCTCCGGCGCGTCGACGTTGACCACTTCGGTGCCCTTTCTCGCGACTGGATCGCTGGTTCGCGATTCCACCACGACCACGCTTGTACTCATGTACTGACAAGCAAACCTACGTGCAATCATGTCACGTTACCGACTGCGGCCCGCCATCCCCAGCCGCTGATTCGCCGAAAACACGGGGCATGACGGCGGCGCGCGACGGAGACGGCGGCGCGCGACGGACGTCATTGCCGGGCGTCGCGCTCGTCTCGACGCGGGCGGTCGCGGACAGCCGACCACCGGCGCCCGGCACCCGGCGCGAACATCACGTCGCACTCGCCCGCTCGGCCGACGCGGCCTTCGAGCATGCGGGTCGAGCCGGACCCGCATCGCCCACGACACGGCAGCGCGACCTCGCAGCGCAGCATCGGCTCGAATCGTGCTTGCGCTCAAACCTCTCTAGATTGTACCGTGATTCGGACAATGTGTCCGCTGAGTGATTAACAAGCACGGCCTGTGCGCACGGCGGTTCCCGGATCGGCGAGCGCCGAGACGTCGCGACTCGCAATCCCGCGAGCCCTCGCGACAGACAGGCGCGCGCACGCAGACGAGAAACGCATCAAGACGAAGGAGTCGACATGTCACACGGAGCGAGCGCGGCCGAGGCCGCGCTGCCACCACTGGAGAAGACCGGTCCGCATCGGAAGCGCCTGGGACTGATCTCCATCGTCGCCTGCCTGGGCGGCCTGCTGTTCGGGTACGACACGGGCGTCGCGAACGGCGCCGAGGGCCCGATGGCGCACGACCTCGGACTCGACCTCCTCCAGCTCGGCCTCGTCATCGCCTCCCTCTCGTTCGCCGCCGCAGTCGGCGCACTGCTGGGTGGCAAGCTCTCCGACGCGATCGGCCGCCGTCGGGCCATCATCGTGCTCGCCGTCCTGTTCTTCGCGGGCGTGCTCCTGGTCATCTTCTCCCCGGGCGGCGGCGGCGAGTTCAACTCGCTCGGGTTCACCACCCTGCTGGCCGGGCGCATCGTGCTCGGTCTCGCCGTCGGCGGCGCCTCGAGCGTCGTCCCCGTCTACCTCGCCGAACTCGCCCCGTACGAGATCCGCGGATCGATCACGGGCCGCAACGAGCTCGCGATCGTGTCGGGCCAGCTCGCCGCGTTCGTCGTGAACGCGCTCATCGCGACGACCCTGGGCGAGTCGGGCAACGTGTGGCGATTCATGTTCGCCGTCTGCGCGCTCCCCGCCATCTTCCTCTTCTTCGGCATGCTGCGGATGCCCGAGTCGCCCCGCTGGCTCGTCGAGCAGGGCCGTCTCGAAGACGCGCTCAAGGTGCTCGAGACCGTTCGCTCGAAGAGCCGCGCGAAGGCCGAGTTCGAGCAGGTCGAGATCGTCGCGAACGAGGAGAAGGAAGAGGGCAAGGTCGGTCTTGGCGCGCTCCTGAGCAACAAGTGGCTCATCCGCATCGTAGCGGTCGGCGCTGGTCTGAGCATGATCCAGCAGCTCACCGGCATCAACTCGATCATGTACTTCGGCTCGCGCGTGCTCGAGCAGGCGGGCATGACCCCCGAGCAGGCGGTGCTCGCGAACATCTCATTCGGCGTGGTCGCCGTGCTCGGCGGCATCTTCGCGCTGCGCAACATGGACCGCATCGACCGACGCAAGACGTTCCTCATCGGCCTCTCGCTGACCACGACGTTCCACATCCTCGTCGCGATCGCATCCAACGTGTTCCCCGAGGGGCACCCGGCGCGCGCCATCGTGATCCTCGTGCTCGTGGTCGGGTTCGTGCTCTCCATGCAGAGCTTCCTGAACATCGCCGTATGGGTGTGGCTGGCGGAGATCTTCCCGCTGCACATGCGCGGCCTCGGTTTCGGCATCGCGGCCTTCTTCGGCTGGGCGATGGGCGGAGTGCTGGCCTTCTTCGTTCCGACGATGATCGACTGGTCGCTCACGGGCACGTTCATCGTGTTCGCCGCGATCGGCGTGGTCGCGATCCTGTACGTGTGGCGACTCGTTCCCGAGACGCGCGGCCGCTCGCTCGAGGCGCTCGAGGAGGACGTCACGACGGGCGCCATCAACGTCATCACCAAGTCGCAGCGGGTGCAGGCGCAGAACCGCTGAGCGATTCGCGGCCGAGCGCTCCCGCGAGCGCTCGGCCGCCCACGACCGGGGAGCGGGCTTGCTGTGGAGGGCGAGCCCGCTCCCCTCCTTTTCGCTCTCCCGAGCCCGATCCGACGCCGGCGGGCGTTCGACGCCCTCCGGGCGCACGGAGTCCGCATCGGCGCGATCCGCCCGCATCCTCCGCACCGCACCGCCCCGCGACGTGACAGACTGGCCAGCGCATCCCGCCGACGCCGACGGTCGGCCGTCCGCGAAAGGAACAGCGTTGCTCCCACCGGTCACCGAGCAGAAGCTCCGCCGCCAGATGTTCGACGCGCTCGTGACCTACATCGTCGGCAGCCAGCTCCGCCCCGGGCATCAGCTGCCCTCGACGGCGTCCCTGTGCGAGCAGTTCAACGCGAGCCGGAGCGTGGTGCGAGAGGCGCTGAGCGCACTCGAGGCCGTGGGGCTCGTGGAGATCAGCAACGGACGCAACGCCGTCGTCCGCGAGCTCGACGGGCACCTCATCTCCCTGTTCCTCGCCCGCGCGCTGCAGGACGACGACCGGCCGTTGCTCTCGCTCATGGAGGTTCGCGGGCCGCTCGAGGTCCAGGCCGCCGGCTTGGCGGCCGCCCGAGCGACGGAGGCCGACCGCGAGGCGATCTCGGAGGTGCTCGCGCGCATGGACGAGGCCGTGGGCGACGCCGCCCTGTACCCGCGGCTCGACGTCGACTTCCACTCGACCATCGCGCGCGCGGGGCGCAACAGCGCCCTCATCTGGACGACGCAGGCGTTCGGCGCGAAGCTCGTGGAGTCGATGGAGCGCATGCACGGCTATCGGGCGTCTCACCAGCTCGTCGGCCAGGAGCACGAGGAGCATCGCGCGATCGCCGACGCAATCCTCGCGGGCGACGTGGAAGCCGCCCGAGCGTCCATGCGGCGGCACATGCGGTCGTCGCTCGACATGGTCCACGCGATCGGCGCGCAGGACGCCGAGCTCGACGACCGGCCGTAGGCGCGCTCCCGCCGCGCGGCGTCGATCGGGTCGCCGCACCCCGGATGCCGCGGGTCGCCTGCCTGCACCCGTCGCACGGCCCTTCGAGGCATGAGGCGGCACCCGCGCGGGTGCGGCCGAGGGACCAATGTGCCCGTCCGGGCGTCCGAGGCCGTCGAGCGCCGCGATCGGCGCGGCCGAGCACCACCGCTCGCCCGCCGCGCTCTCGACGAAGCACCTGCCCTGATCCGGGATCGCCCCGCCGAGCCGACCGGCAGGCGCGATTCCGGATCAGGGTGGCGCCTGCGCCGTCAACCTGTATGATAGGCATATAGCTCGGAGCGATTCTCCGAGCGCTCCACGGCACCGGCGCCGATGGAGCCCACCTAGGAGGCAACGATGCAACTCCCGGAATGCGAGCGCACATGATGGATCAGACGACCATTCGACGACTCTCCGACCAGGCGACCGAAGTCCTGCTCAACAAGGACGGCACGACATCCAGCCGCCGCGGCGGCTGGATGATGATCGCGACGATCTTGATCGAGGCGTGGGACCTCTTCGCCCTCTCCTTCGTGCTCATCTTCGTCAAGGCGGAGTACGCCCCGAGCGCCGTCGAGCTCGGCCTGCTCACCGCCAGCGTCCAAGCCGGCGCGCTCATCGGCGCCCTGATCGGCGGCTACATCGCCGACCGCATCGGGCGCAAGAAGATCTTCATCCTGACGATGCTGCTGTTCGTGGTCCTGGCGATCGCGCAGGGCTTCTCGCACAGCATCTGGGACCTCATCATCATGCGGTTCCTGATCGGCATCCCGCTCGGCTCGGACATCTCCAACGGCTACGCCTACATCATGGAGTCGATGTCCAAGGGGGCCCGGGAGAAGATGGGCAGCCGCTGGCAGGGCATGTTCGGGCTCGGCCAGGTCTTCGCGATCCTCATCATCACGGCCATGTACGTGACGAACATGGATCCGAGCGTCCTCTGGCGGGTGACGCTCGCGCTCGGCGCGATCCCCGCCATCATCCTCCTGCTCGCCCGCCTCGACCTGCCCGAGACGCCCGCCTCGCTCATCCACCGCGGCAAGTTCTCGAAGGCGAAGGAGGTCTCGCTCAAGCTCTTCGACGACCCGCTCGACATGCTCCCCGACGAGGACGTCGAGCTGGAGCGGCCGAAGGTGGGCGACTTCCTCAAGGTCATCTGGGCGGACAAGACGAAACGCCGCGCGACGATCTTCTCCTGGATCTCCAACGCCTGCCAGGGCGCCGAGTTCACCGCCTTCGGCTTCTACCTGCCGGTGATCCTCGTCACCGCGGGCGTCGGCGTCGCGGCCGGCTCGACGAACATCACGGGCACGAACCTCGTCACGGCGGGGATCTACATCATCGCGACGATCTCGGGATTCGTCGCGCCGGCGATGATCGCGAAGACGGGGCACCGGGGCGTCGCGATGTGGGGATTCGGTCTCGCGTTCGTGGGCCTCGTCGTCGGCGCGATCGGCCTCGGCGTGGACGCCGGCCCGCTCATCGTCCTCGGCGCGACCGTGCTCATGTGGGGCCACTACTGGGCGGCCTCGAACGGCATGACGGTGAGCTCGATGGTCGCGCCGACCCGCTTCAAGGCCACGGCGTCCGGGTTCGGCTACGTGTTCGTCAAGGCGGCCGCCTTCTTCGGCGCGTTCATCTTCCCCATCATGACCGAGGCGTGGGGCAAGGTCGGCGCCACGCTCGCCGTGTCCGCGCTCGCGCTCATCGGCTTCCTCTCCGCGAAGTTCCTCCTCCCGGAGGTCTACCGCTACGTGGAGACCGAGTCGATCCCGGTCGTCGCGACGCGCGAGCGCGACTGAGCCGCGCCTCGCGCGCAACCCCGGAAGCCACGATCACGATCCGTTCAGGAGACCAGATGAAAGCCGTCGTCGTCCACGACGCCAGAGACCTCCGCATCGACGAGGTCCCCGTCCCCTCGCCCGGGGAGGGCGAGGCGCTCGTCCGCATGGAATGGGGAGGGATCTGCGGATCCGACCTCAGCTATTGGAGGACCGGGCACGCCGGCACGAACACGCTGCGGCATCCGCTCGTCCTCGGGCACGAGGTCGCGGGACGCATCGAGACGTTCGGACCGGGCGCCCGCGAGCTGAGCGGCCTCGAGATCGGCGACGCCGTCGCGGTGCATCCGGCGAAGCTCGTCGGGTACGAGGGCTCCTCGGTGCGCGACGACGGGCGCGCCAACCTGCACACCCACGTCGAGCACCTCGGCTCGGCCGCGCTCGACCCGCACACGGACGGCGGGTTCTGCGCGTATCAGGTCATCGCCGCCTCCCAGCTGCGGGCGCTCCCCCCGAACGTCTCGACCCGGCTCGGCGCGGTCGCGGAGCCGCTCGGCGTCGCGATCCACGCCGTGCGCCGGGCCGGGCCGGTCGCGGGTCGGACCGTGCTCGTGAACGGATGCGGACCGATCGGCGCGCTCATCGTCGCGGTCGCGAAGGCCTCCGGCGTCGAGCGGGTCATCGCCGCCGACCTCTTCGACGACATGCTCGCGATCGCCGCCGCCATGGGAGCGGACGAGACGCGGAACCTCGCCGGCGCCGCCCTCCCCGAGGACGTCGACGTCGCCTTCGAGGCCTCCGGCGCCGCCGCCGCGCTCGGCCCCGTCATCGCCGCGACGAAGCGCGGCGGCGTGATGGTGCAGGTCGGGAACCTGCCGACGGCGGAGATCTCGGCGTCGCTCGGGAACCTCGTCACGCGCGAGATCGACTACCGGGGAAGCTACCGCTTCGTCGACGAGATCACGGACGCCGTCCGGATGCTCGGCGACGGCCTCGACGTCTCGCCCATCCTCACCCACGAGTTCGACATCGACGACGCGGTCGCGGCCTTCGAGACCGCCGCCGATCGACGCAGCGGCAGCAGCAAGGTGCTGCTCAGGCTCTCGTGAGCGTCCGATGACGCCGCCACGGCTCGACCGCATCGCGTGGCGGTCCCGCTGGCCCGCGGGCCCCCCGCCGGTCCGCATCGTCCACCTGGGGCTCGGCGCCTTCCACCGCTCGCACCAGGCCGCGCTGACCCAGCTGGCCGATCCCGCGGGCGAATGGGGCATCGCCGCCTTCACCGGCCGCTCGCGGCGCGCCGCCGACGAACTGGCGGAGCAGGGCGGGCTCTTCACCCTCCTCGTCCGCTCCGCCGGAGGCGACTCGGCCACCGTGATCGAGAACCTGGTCGAGGTGCACGACGGCGCCGACCTCGAGCGGCTCCGCACCCTCGTCTCGGCCCCGAGCACCGCGCTGGTCACGCTCACGCTCACGGAGGCGGGGTACCGGCTCGCGCCGCACGGCGGCGCGGACCTCGACGATCCAACGGTCCGCGCCGATCTCGAAGACCTGCGCGCCATGTGGAGCCGCATCGAGAACGCCACGCCGCGCACCCCGCTGGCGAGGCTCCTGCTGGGGCTCGAGGCTCGTCGCCGCGGCGGCGGCGGCCCGATCGCGATCGTCCCCTGCGACAACCTCCCGGCCAACGGCCCGGCGACCCGACGGGCCGTGCTCGACCTCGCGCGCCGCGTCGACGCCGCGAGCGCCGAGTGGATCGAATCGAGCGTCTCGTTCGTCTCGACGTCGGTCGACCGGATCACGCCGCGGTTCGATCCCCGGGACCTGCTGACGGCGGCCGAGGCGTCGGGCTGGGACGACCGGCATCCGGTCGTGACCGAGCCCTTCGCCGACTGGGTGCTCAGCGGGGAGTTCCCGGCCGGGCGCCCGCGCTGGGAGCTCGCGGGAGCCCGCTTCGTCGCCGACATCGAGCCCTTCGAGCAGCGCAAGCTGCGCATGCTCAACGGCGCCCACACGCTCCTCGCGGCGGCCGGTCGGCTCCTGGGGCACGAGACCGTCGCCTCGGCGACCGCCGACCCGCGCTGCTCCGCGTGGCTCGAGGCCTACTGGGACGAGACCGAACGGCATCTCCCGGGAGCCTCGCTCGATCTCCCCCGCTACCGGGCGCAGCTGCGCGAGCGGTTCCTGAACCCGCGGATCGAGCACCGCCTCGCCCAGATCGCGGAGGACGCGGAGACCAAGATCCGGCTCAGGATCCTGCCCACGCTCCTCGCGGAGCGCGCTCGGGGACGCCCCGGCGAGGCGTCGGCGCGGGCGGTCGCCGCATGGCTGCTGTCGAACGCGGACGCCGCGGGCGGACCGCTCGTCGAGCGCGTGCGCGCCCTCGACCCGGAGCTGGCGAGCGACGGCGTGCTGCTCGACGCCGTCGACGAGCAGATCATCGCGCTCCGCCGGATGCTCGACAGGCCGGAACGCACGGCCTCCGGCCCGCCTCGACCGGCGACCGGCGGGACGGCGCCCGCATCGACGCCCCGGCCCCTTTCCTCTTCCTCGACGACGCCCGAGGCGCCCCGCCGCCGCACGTCGCCCGGCATCCCATCACCCAAGGAGTCATCATGAACGACAGCACCACCCTGCGCGACGCCCGGCAGCTCGAGCGTCTCGCCGCGAGCGCCCTCGAGGCGGTGGGCGCGACGAACGAGGAGGCGTGGATCGTCGCGCGATCGCTCGTGGCGGCGGATGCGAGGGGCATCCACTCGCACGGCCTCCTGCGACTGCCGCTCTACGTCGAGGCCGTCGAGCGCGGCGGAATCGTCGCCGACGCCCCCATGACCTGGACGGTCGAGCACGGGGCCACGGCGGCGCTCGACGCCGCTTCCGGTTTCGGCCAGGTCGCCATGCACCGCGCCGTCGCGAAGGCGGAGGAGATCGTGCGCGCCCAGGGCGCCGCCGTCGTGTCGGTGGCGAACAACACCCACTACGGCGCGGGCGGGTACTGGACCGACCGGCTCGCGGAGACCGGGCTGGTGGCGATCCTCGTCGCCACCACGGGCGTCGCCGTAGCCCCGTTCGGCAGCGCGCAGAAGTTCATCGGGACCAATCCCCTCTCGATCTCCTTCCCGACCGGCGAACGACCGGTCACAGCCGACCTGGCGACGAGCGCGGGCGCATACGGGAAGATCGTGCAGGCCGCCGGCGAGGGATCTCCGATCCCCGAGGGCTGGGCGATCGACGCGGTCGGCAACCCCACGACCCGACCCGAGGACGCCCTGGCGGGGAGCCTGCTGCCCTTCGGCGGCCCCAAGGGATCCGCGCTCGCGGTGCTGATCGAGCTGCTCGCCGGAGCGGCGGCCGGCGGACGGTTCGCGCACGAGACGGTGGACATCTGGGTCGATCCCGCCTCGCGCATGGGGACGGGCGCGCTGCTGATCGCCTTCGACCCGGCGAGCCTGCACGGCGACGACCTCCCGGTGCGGCGGGCGCAGGCGTTCCGCGAGCGCCTGCGTGGCCTCGAGCCGGCACCCGGCTTCCGCGGGGTCGTCGCGCCCGGCGATCTCGAGGCGAGCGCCGCCGCCTCGGCCGCGACCGAGGTCGCGCTGCCGAGGAACGTCGACGAGGCGCTGGAGGCGCTCGCGGCTCGGCTCGGCGTCGACGCCGCGGCGGCCGGGACCGGAACCGGAACCGGAACCGCCGCGGAACCCGAGCCGTTCCCCGCCTGACGAAACGACTCGACAAATCCCGCCCGATCATCAGATGATGCGACCTCAACAGTCGCATTCACGATGGACGGCGCCACGTCAAGACTCACTGAATTGCTCATATTTTCTGCGCCAGAGAGCGGCGCAGCACCGAACGCGTCCGAATTCGACGACCCTATTGACGGACATGAATGTCCGATGTTTAGATGGTGTCGGTTCCTGCAACGACGCGGCACCAAGGAGGCTCCATGTCCCTGCTGAAGACATCCGTTCAGCCGTCAGCGCTCGTCCCCCAAGACCCCTCGGCCGTC
>Ga0153917_1000789_pt1 | contig 16812 bp, 17 predicted proteins | sample TSFL001MetaG_FD_104695 | JGI IMG/M metagenome (GOLD analysis project Ga0153917, IMG submission 104695) | Attine ant fungus gardens microbial communities from Florida, USA - TSFL001 MetaG | ecosystem: Host-associated > Fungi > Mycelium > Unclassified | place: USA: Florida, Paynes Creek Historic... | reverse complement strand
GATTCGCGAAGAAGGCATCGTGCTTTCCGATCAGGTTCTCAAAGTCGACGCGTTTCTCAACCACCAGATCGACCCGGCGCTGATGCAGCTGATCGGTGACGAGTTCGCCCGCCTGTTCGCCGACTCCGGCGTGACCAAGATCGTCACCATCGAAGCCTCAGGGATAGCCCCGGCGGTGATGACCGGCCTGAAGCTGGGCGTACCGGTGATCTTCGCCCGCAAGCACCAGTCACTGACCCTGACCGAGAACCTGCTGACCGCCTCGGTGTACTCCTTCACCAAGCAGACCGAGAACACCGTGGCCATCTCGCCGCGTCACCTGAACAGCAGCGACCGCGTGCTGGTGATCGACGACTTCCTGGCCAACGGCAAGGCATCCCAGGCACTGATCTCGATCATCAAGCAGGCCGGCGCCACCGTCGCGGGCCTGGGCATCGTGATCGAGAAGTCGTTCCAGGGCGGTCGCGCCGAGCTGGACAGCCAGGGTTACCGCGTCGAATCGCTGGCCCGGGTCAAGTCGCTGGAAGGCGGCGTGGTGACCTTCATCGAGTGATGGCCCTTGGGGCCGCTTTGCGGCCCCCTGTAGGAGCGGCCTTGTGTCGCGAAAGGGCTGCACGGCAGCCCCCCTACACGCCCCGGGTCGCCTGCAACCCCGCCAGCAACAGCCGCTGGTGCAGCTCTTCCTTCAGCCCCTGCGGCTGCTCCAGCCCCATCCGCGCCAATTGTGCCGGATACGCCTCCGGCGCAGGCGTATCCAACGCCGCCTTGCCCAACTCCAGCACCTCGCTCAGCCTGAACTTGCTCTTGAGCCAGTTGAGCGCCCGCAACAGATCCCGCTCCTCAGCCGTGAAATCACACCCAAGCGGATACTCGGGGAACAGCCGTGGATGCCGCTCGCGTATCGCCTCCAGGCGCCCGGGCGTGTTGTTGGTGAAGCGCGCCGCCAGCGCGAAGCCCTTGGGCAGCTTGCCCGCCGCCTTGGCCTGCTCCATCAACTCCGGCTGAAAGCGTGAATCGCTGATCGCCAGCAGCCTGGCGATCACCTCGCTGTCGGTCTGGCCACGCAGGTCGGCAATGCCGTACTCGGTCACCACGATGTCGCGCAGGTGACGGGGAATGGTGCAGTGGCCATAGCGCCAGAACAGGTTGGAGGAGACTTCGCCCCCCGCCTCGCGCCAGCTACGCAGCAGCAGGATGGAGCGCCCTCCTTCCAGTGCATGGGCCTGGGCGACGAAGTTGTATTGCCCGCCCACCCCGCTGAGCACCCGTCCGTCTTCGAGCTGGTCGGCCACGCCAGCGCCCAGCAGGGTCATGCCGAATGCCGTGTTGATGAAACGGGCATCGCGGCGCTGTCGACGCTTGAGCGCCTCATCGCCATAGAGTTCGTTGATGTAGCTGATGGCCGTCATGACAAAACGCCTGCGCTGCTCGAGCGTCATCTCCCTCAAGCGTTGATAGAACGCCTGGGGCCCAAGGAAGAAACCGCCATGCACCAACGCCCCCTGCTCATCGGCCGGGCGCCGCACCACCCCAGCCTCGACCAAGGCCAGCAGGCCGTTGACGAACATCTCGCTGCAGCCGTACAGGCCCTGGGCGAAGGCGTCCTGCCCCCCTTCGCGGTCGATCAGCCCCTGCCATGGCGTGACGTCCAGAGCGTCGAGCAGCGCCCGGTAACCGGCGTTGTCGCCCTGACGCGCCAGCAAGGCCGCAGCCACCGCATCGCCCATGGCACCGATGCCGACCTGCAAGGTACCGCCATCACGCACCAGGGTACTGGAGTGCAGCCCTATGCAGTGATCCTGGGTAGCGACCGGCATGTTCGGGGTGGAGAACAGCCGGCGCCGCTCCGGCTCGTCGATCAACAGGTCGAACGCCTCCCGACCCAGCTCGGCGCCGGCAGGCATGTAGGGCAACTCGACGTGCACCTGGCCAAGCAGCAGGATGGTTTCACCGGCAGCGCGGCGCCGGGCGATCATCGGCAGCAGGTCGAGGGTGATGTCCGGGTTGCAGGCCAGGCTGAGGTGATCGGGGCGTTCGGGGGTGGCAGCCACCAGCTGGGCGATCAGGTTCAGGCCCTTGGCGTTGATGTCCCGCGCCGCGTGGGTGTAGTTGCTGCTGACGTAGTCCTGCTGGGCCGTTTCGCTGTGCAGCAGACTGCCGGGTTGCAGGAAAAACTGCTCGACGCGGATGTTCGCGGGCAGGCTGTCATTGCGCAGGTCGGCCAGGTAGTCGAGCTCTTCGTAGTCGGCGAAGACCCGTGCGACGAAGGGCTCCAGGAAACGGCGTTGCAAGCCGTCGCCAAGCGGCGGTCGCCCGAGGCTCAAAGCGGTGTAGATCGTCAGCTGGCGCTCGGGCAGTTGGCGAACCCGGGCGTACAACGCGTTGACGAACGCATTGGGCTTGCCCAGGCCCAGGGGCAGGCCCATGTGGATGTGGGCGGGTAGACGGGACAGGACGTGCTCTACCGCTTGGTCGAGGGAACAGCGTTGAGTCATGGGGCCTCCTGTGAACATCCGTGCGCAGGGGTTGGACCGTTATTACTCAGTGACTTCTTCGCGGGCAAGCCCGCTCCCACAGGATTTGGCGCATTGGGCCGGGCTATCACCACACATGATGGCCATGAAATACAAAGCCCGCCATGGGAGGCGGGCTTGGGGGAATCAGGCTGGGATTACAGCCCCGACATCTTCTTGATGGCACCTTTGAGCTCTTCATCCGAGCAATCGGCGCAGGTGCCCTTCGGTGGCATGGCGTTCAGGCCGGTGATGGCTTTGGCCAGGATGCCGTCCAGGCCACCCTGGTGGTCCGCACGGTCCTTCCAGGCGGCGGTGTCGCCGATCTTCGGCGCGCCCAGCAGGCCGCTGCCATGGCAGGCATTGCAATGCTTGGCGATGACTTCATCTGGGGTCTTGGCTCCACCACCACCCGCAGCGGTTGCCACCTCCATGCCCTTGCACTCCTGGCCCTGGACACACACCTGGCCTACCGGCTCGAGGCGCTTGGCGAGTTCATCGTTGGTCGCAGCGGTTGCACTCATTGCCCAAAGGGCGAATACGGCTGCTGGTACGGCCAGCATCTTCTTGATTTGGTTCACGCGAACACCCTCATGGTGGCTAATCATGCCCGCGGCCACGGATCTGCGAGCGTTTGAAAGTATAGCGGGAACCCGGAAACCGTGGAACGACCCCACAAGGGAAAGGGGTATTGCCGAAACAATGCACTGCGCTGGATCAAAAGTTCGAGGGGGTCGCCGCGCTGATCAGCCGGGCAGGCTCTTCGAAGGGGTTGCGAAAGCGATGCGGACGCGTGCTTTCGAAGTAGTAGCTGTCACCGGCCTCGAGAATGAAGGTCTCGGTACCGACCACCAGCTCCAGCCGGCCTTCTAGCAGGATGCCGGTCTCTTCGCCGTCGTGGGTGAGCATTTCCTCACCGGTATCGGCACCTGGGGGGTACACCTCGTTGAGGAAGGCGATGGCCCGGTTGGGGTGCGACTTGCCTACCAGCTTCATGGTCACCGCGCCGTCGGAGATGTCGATCAGCTCGTGGGCCTTGTAGACGACCTGGGTGGGGCTTTCAGGCGCCAGCTCCACGGAGAAGAACTCGACCATGGACATGGGGATGCCACTGAGCACCTTGCGCAGGGAGCTGATCGACGGGCTCACGCTGTTCTTCTCGATCATCGAGATGGTGCTGTTGGTGACGCCCGCGCGCTTGGCGAGTTCACGCTGGGACAGGCCCTTGAGCTTGCGGATGGCTTGCAGTCGTTCACCGACGTCCAAAGCTGGAGCCTCCTGAAACGGTCGAGGTGGGAGCGAAGTGTGAACGATATGATGGCAACGCCGTTCAGTATTTACAACACTTCGCCCCGCAGCCTGTCCGCTTCAGCGCCTCATTCGCCGATATAGTCCAGCGGCACGCGCTTGAGGTTGCAGAAGATCTGGTACGGAATCATCCCGGCCTGGGCCGCCACGTCGCTGGCCAGCACCTGCTTGCCCCACAGCTCCACCGGGCTGCCGATGGTGGCTTCAGGCACGTCGGTCAGGTCGACGCAGAGCATGTCCATCGACACCCGGCCGATCAGCTGGGTGCGCTTGCCCGCGACCATCACCGGCGTGCCGGTGGGCGCCTGGCGCGGATAGCCATCGGCGTAGCCCATGGCGACCACACCGACGCGGGTGGGGCGCGGCGTGATGAACTTGGCGCCGTAGCCCACCGGCTCACCGGCAGGCAGTTCGCGCACGCTGATCACCCGCGATTGCAGGGTCATCACCGGCTGCAGGCGTTCGGCCTGGGGCTGGGACACTTCGAACGGGGTGGCGCCGTACAGCATGATGCCCGGGCGTACCCAGTCGCTCAGGACCTGCGGCCAACCCAACACCGCTGGCGAGTTGCGCAGGCTGCACTCGGCGGCCAGACCCTGGCGGGCGGCCTCGAACACGGCGACCTGTTGCGCGGTGGCGTCCACATCCAGCTCATCGGCACGGGCGAAGTGGCTCATCAACACGATGCGCGCCACCTTGCCGCTGGCCAGCAGGCGCTGGTAGCTCTCCTGGTAGTCCTTCGGGTGCAGGCCGACCCGGTGCATGCCGGTGTCCATCTTCAACCAGACCGTCAGCGGTTTGTGGACCGGCGTCTTCTCGATCGCTTCGAGCTGCCACAGCGACTGCACCACGCACCACAGGTCGTGCTCGGCGATCAGCGCCAGCTCGCTGGCCTCGAAGAAGCCCTCGAGCAGCAGCACCGGGGCTTTGATCCCGGCGGCACGCAGCTCCAGCGCTTCCTCGATGCAGGCCACGGCAAAGCCATCGGCCTCGGTTTCCAGGGCCAGGGCACAACGCACCGCGCCATGGCCGTAGGCGTCGGCCTTGATCACGGCAAGGGCCTTGGCGCCGGACAATTCACGGGCCAGACGGTAGTTGTGGCGGAGGGCTTGAAGGTCGATCAGGGCACGGGCGGGACGCATGGCGGCAGCCTTCTGGCAGTCTGGTTATGAATAAGCCCCTGGCGCGACGGGCGTGGGGTATTGCCCGCCGCACCAGGGTGAGGGAACGGTTTACGGGAGCGCGGCGACCACCGACATCTCGACGAGGATCTCCGGCTCGCACAGCTTGGCCTCGACCGTGGCACGGGCCGGGGCGACGCCCTGGGGCAGCCACTGGTCCCAGACCGCGTTCATGCCCTGGAAGTGGGCATCGATGTCGTTCAGGTAGATGGTCACCGAGAGCAGGCGGGTCTTGTCGGTGCCTGCCTGTTCCAGCAGGCGCTCGATGTTGGCCAGCACCTCGCGGGTCTGTTGCTCGATCCCGGCGTCCATGTCGTCACCCACCTGGCCCGCCAGATAGACAGTGCCGTTATGGGTGACGATCTGGCTCATGCGCTCATTGGTGAGCTGGCGCTGGATTGCCATGCTTGGAAATCTCCTGGTTGTTGCCGTAACGCGAAATGTCGAGGCCTTCGGCGCTGATCTGCGGTTTCTTGCGTGCGATCAGGTCGGCCAGCAGGCGACCGGAACCACAGGCCATGGTCCAACCCAGGGTACCGTGACCGGTGTTCAGGAACAGGTTGCGGTACGCGGTGGCGCCCACGATCGGGGTGCCGTCCGGAGTGGCCGGGCGCAGGCCGGTCCAGAAGCTGGCCTGGGTCAGGTCGCCGCCGCGAGGATAAAGATCGTTGACGATCATCTCCAGGGTTTCGCGGCGACGCGGGTTCAGCGAAAGGTCGAAGCCGGCGATCTCGGCCATGCCGCCCACGCGAATGCGGTTGTCGAAACGGGTGATGGCGACCTTGTAGGTTTCGTCGAGAATGGTCGAGGTCGGTGCCATGTCCGCGTTGGTGATCGGGACGGTCAGCGAGTAACCCTTGAGCGGGTACACCGGTGCCTTGATGCCCAGCGGCTTGAGCATCTGCGGCGAGTAGCTGCCCAGTGCCAGGACATAGCGGTCGGCGGTTTCCAGCTTGCCGTCGATCCAGACACCGTTGATACGGTCGCCGGCAAAGTCCAGGCGCTGGATGTTCTGGTCGAAGCGGAACTCCACGCCCAACTTGATCGCCATTTCGGCGAGCTTGGTGGTGAACAGCTGGCAGTCGCCGGTCTGGTCGTTCGGCAGACGCAGGGCGCCGGCAAGGATGTCCTTAACACCGGCCAGGGCCGGTTCGACGCGGGCGATGCCGTCGCGGTCGAGCAGCTCGTAGGGTACGCCGGACTGTTCAAGGACAGCGATGTCCTTGGCCGCAGCGTCGACCTGGGCCTGGGTACGGAACAGCTGGGTGGTGCCCAGGGAGCGGTTTTCGTAGGCGATGCCGGTTTCGGCGCGCAGCTCGTCGAGGCAGTCGCGGCTGTACTCGGACAGGCGCACCATGCGCTCCTTGTTCACCGCATAGCGGTTGGCGGTGCAGTTGCGCAGCATCTGTGCCATCCACAGGTACTGGTCGACATCACCGGTGAGCTTGATGGCCAGGGGGGCGTGGCGCTCGAGCAGCCACTTGATGGCCTTGAGCGGCACGCCAGGTGCAGCCCATGGCGAGGCATAGCCGGGCGAGATCTGGCCTGCGTTGGCGAAGCTGGTTTCCATGGCCACCGCCGGTTGGCGATCGACCACCGTCACTTCGAAACCTTGCCGGGCCAGATAGTAGGCACTGGCGGTTCCGATCACACCGCTACCAAGTACCAGAACTCGCATTGTTTATCCCTCGCACGCGGCTAGCCGCAGACTTTTGTTGAAATGGCTGGATGGGCGCAGTATAGGGAGGAATAGGCAGTGCATTTCACTATATAAAAGCCTATATTTGGCGAGAATTCTCGGCAAAATCGCCTTTCACGGAGGGGCATCCCCTATGAGAACCCAGCACCAGAGCAAGCGTGAACTGGACAAGATCGACCGCAATATTCTGCGCATCCTGCAGAACGACGGCCGTATCTCGTTCACCGAACTGGGCGAAAAGGTCGGCCTTTCCACCACGCCTTGCACCGAGCGGGTCCGCCGCCTGGAGCGCGAGGGGATCATCATGGGCTACAACGCCCGCCTCAATCCGCAGCACCTCAAGGGCAGCCTGCTGGTGTTCGTCGAAATCAGCCTGGATTACAAGTCCGGCGATACCTTCGAGGAGTTCCGCCGGGCCGTGCTCAAGCTGCCCCACGTGCTGGAGTGCCACCTGGTGTCCGGCGACTTCGACTACCTGGTGAAGGCGCGCATCTCGGAGATGGCCTCCTACCGCAAGCTGCTCGGCGACATCCTGCTCAAGTTGCCCCACGTGCGTGAGTCCAAGAGCTACATCGTGATGGAAGAAGTCAAAGAGAGCCTGTGCCTGCCGATTCCGGAGTAAGGCTCAGACCAGCACCTGGCGGGTGGTGGCGATGAACTGGTGCACCAGTTGCTCGGCCTGCGGCTCGATCATCTGCGCAGGCCCCTTCCCTCGCGGACAGGCCAGGCGCGGCGTGGTGCCGAACAGACGGCAGATCATCGGACGCTCTTCATAAACCGTGCAGCCATTGGGGCCCAGGTGGACGCAGTCCAGGCGCTCCAGCGCGGCGTCCTGCTCGGCGCGGGACTTGCGCGGCAGGCGCGCCATCTCCTCGGCCGAGGTAGTGACCGGGCCGCAGCAGTCGTGGCAACCCGGCTCGCATTCAAAGGACGGGATGAGCTCGCGCAGGAAGTGGATCTTGTGGCTGTTGCAGGACATGGCTGGGTACAACGCTAAATAGATAAGTTCGATTATAGGCCCTTCGCGGGTTTACCCGCGAACGAGGGCGCAGCCCTCGCCTTGTTGCCCACCACCCTACCCCGGCTTATTCTCCTCCCCCTCAGCCCACCAGCCTCAGGACCTGCCCAATGATCCACAGCGCGCAGCACGCCGCCTCCTACTATGCCGCCAGCAGCGCGCCACACCCCGATCACGCCTACCTGCAAGGCGACCATCGCGCCGACGTCTGCATCGTCGGCGGCGGCTATTCCGGCCTCAATACCGCCATCGAACTGGCCGAGCGCGGCCTGTCGGTGATCCTGCTGGAGGCGCGCAAGATCGGCTGGGGCGCCAGCGGACGCAACGGAGGGCAATTGATCCGCGGCGTCGGCCACGGCCTGGAGCAGTTCCTGCCGGTCATTGGCGAGGAAGGCGTACGCAGCCTGAAGCTCATGGGACTGGAGGCGGTGGACATCGTCCGCGAGCGCGTCGAGCGCCATGCCATCGCCTGCGACCTGACCTGGGGCTATTGCGACCTGGCCAACAAGCCAGGCGAACTGCAAGGCTTTGCCGAAGATGCCGAAGAACTGCGCAGCCTGGGCTACCGCCACGAATTGCGCTTGGTGCAGGAGAAAGATATCCACAACGTGGTCGGCTCCGACCGCTATGTCGGCGGTCTGATCGACATGGGCTCGGGGCACCTGCATCCGCTGAACCTGGCCTTGGGCGAAGCCGCCGTGGCCAGCCGCCTCGGGGTAGGCCTGTACGAACAGTCGGAAGTCGTTCGCATCGACTACGGCCCCGAAGTGACCGTGCATACGGCCCAGGGCCGCGTACAGGCCAAGACCCTGGTGCTGTGCTGCAACGCCTACCACAACGACCTGAACCGCGAACTGGGCGGCAAGGTGCTGCCGGCCGGCAGTTACATCATCGCCACCGAGCCGCTGGGCGAAGAACGTGCCCGTCAGTTGCTGCCACAGAACATGGCCGTGTGCGACCAGCGCGTTGCGCTGGACTACTACCGACTGTCCGCCGACCACCGCCTGCTGTTCGGCGGCGCCTGCCACTACTCCGGGCGCGACCCGCAGGACATCGCCGCCTACATGCGGCCCAAGATGCTCAAGGTGTTCCCGCAACTGGCCGATGTGCGCATCGACTATCAGTGGGGCGGCATGATCGGCATCGGCGCCAACCGCCTGCCACAGATCGGGCGCCTGGCCAGCCAGCCGAACGTCTATTACGCCCAGGCCTATTCCGGTCATGGCGTGAACGCCACCCATCTGGCCGGACGCCTGCTCGGCGAAGCCATCAGCGGCCAGCAAAGCGGGCGTTTCGACCTGTTCGCCCAAGTCCCGCACATCACCTTCCCCGGCGGCAAACGGCTGCGCTCGCCGTTGCTGGCCCTGGGCATGCTCTGGCATCGGCTCAAGGAGCTGGTCTGAATCCCGGCACTGCCTCTGCTTTTGCAGAGTGCTGTGGGAACGGGTTTACCCGCGAAGAATGCAACGCAGTGGGTGGCACCGGCTTTGCCGGTGTTCGCGGGTGAACCCGCTCCCCCAAGGTCTGCACTCGCCGCACGCTCCCACAACAATCGCGTTTAGTCCTTCCAGAAGGGTTTGCGCCCTTCTTCACGCGCCTGCTCCCAGCTCAACCCGACATCCCTCAGCTGGCCATCATCCAACTGCAACAAGACCCGGCGGGTGCGCCAGCGGTGCAGCATCAACCCCCAACGCCCCAGGCCATCCGGCGCGCTGTAGACCCTGGGCCGCTGCTCCTGCTCCAGCTCCCCGGCCAACAATTGCAAACGTACGTCGCTCACGCTGCCCATCACCGCGCTCTCCTGCTCTGATCGAACCGTGGAGAAAGCATGCAGCTTCATACCCTTGGCAATACAGATCCAATAAAGGCTTATTATTCCCATACAGAATTGGCGCCAGCGCGACTGAATGACGTATTTTCAGCCAATCTGTACCGGTCAAAGCGACAGACAGCCCACAGGAGTATGCCGTGACCCTCTACCTCAATCTTGCCGAGCTGCTCGGCGCCCGCATCGAGCAGGGCCTGTACCGCCCCGGGCAGCGCCTGCCGTCTGTGCGCGCACTGAGCCTGGAGCATGGGGTCAGCCTGAGCACCGTGCAGCAGGCCTATCGCCTGCTGGAAGACAACGGCCTGGTCTCGCCACGGCCCAAGTCCGGCTATTTCGTCGCCGAAGACCGCAGCCTCCCTGCCCTGCCCGCCATGAGCCGGACCGCCCAGCGCCCGGTGGACATCTCGCAATGGGAGCAGGTTCTGGAGCTGGTGCGCAGCACGCCGCACAAGGATGTGATGCAGCTCGGCCGCGGCATGCCCGACATCGACAGCCCAACCCTCAAACCCCTGTTGCGAAGCCTGGCCCAGCTCAGCCGTCGCCAGGACATGCCGGGCCTGTACTACGACAACATCCACGGCAACCTGGCCCTGCGCGAGCAGATCGCCCGGCTGATGCTCGACTCCGGCTGCCGCCTGGGCCCGGCCGACCTGGTGGTGACCACCGGCTGCCACGAGGCACTGTCCACCAGCATCCGCGCCGTGTGCGAGCCGGGAGATATCGTCGCTGTCGAGGCGCCAAGCTTCCATGGAGCCATGCAGACCCTCAAAGGCCTGGGCATGAAAGCCCTGGAAATCCCCACCGACCCGATCACCGGCATCAGCCTGGAGGCCCTGGAGCTGGCCCTGGAACAGTGGCCAATCAAGCTCATCCAGCTCACGCCCAGCTGCAACAACCCGCTCGGCTACATCATGCCCGAGGCGCGCAAGAAGGCCCTGCTGACTCTCGCCCAGCGCTACGACGTGGCCATTCTCGAGGATGATGTGTATGGCGACCTGGCCTATACCTATCCTCGCCCACGAACGATCAAGTCGTTCGACGAAGACGGTCGCGTGCTGCTGTGCAGTTCCTTCTCCAAGACCCTGGCACCGGGGCTCAGGGTCGGCTGGGTGGCGCCCGGACGCTACCTGGAGCGTGTGCTGCACATGAAGTACATCAGCACCGGCAGCACCGCCAGCCAGCCGCAGCTAGCCATCGCCGACTTCATCGAAGCCGGACACTATCAGCCGCATGTGCGCCGCATGCGCAGCCAGTACCAACGTGGCCGCGACCAGATGAGCGACTGGGTGACCCGCTACTTCCCGCCAGGCACCCGCGCCAGCCGGCCTCAGGGCGGGTTCATGCTGTGGGTTGAATTACCGGAAAGTTTCGATACGCTGCGCCTGAACCGCGCTTTACTGGAGCAAGGCGTGCAGATTGCCGTCGGCAGCATCTTCTCGGCGTCGGGCAAGTACCGGCACTGCCTGCGCATGAACTTTGCGGCACGGCCCACACCGCAGATCGAAGCGGCCGTGCGCAAAGTGGGTGAAACCGCCCTTCGTCTACTGGAAGAGGACGAAGACCCGGCGTAACTTTGCGCCGCCCTCCACGGTCCAACCCCATAGGCCTTTGCCGTACAGGATGTTCTTCTCTTGAGACTCCAGCGAGCTCTGCCACTCTTGCTGGCGCTGTTGCTCGGCCTGTCGGGCTGCGCCAGCGTCGACATGCCCCGCGAAGTCAGCCAGGCGCTACCCGCCAGCGAATCGGCGTTCGGGCGCTCCGTCCAGCGCCAGGCCGCACCCTACGACGGGCGCTCGGGCTTTCGCCTGCTGCCCAACAGCAACGAGGCATTCCGTGCCCGCGCCGAATTGATCCGCAACGCCCAGGCGAGCATCGACCTGCAGTACTACATCGCCCACGATGGCCTGAGCACCCGCGCCCTGGTCCACGAACTGCTGCGCGCCGCCGACCGCGGCGTGCGCGTGCGCGTTCTGCTCGACGACACCACCAGCGACGGCCTCGACACCCTGATGGGCACCCTCGCCGCCCACCCCAACATCCAGATCCGCGTGTTCAACCCCCTGCACCTGGGGCGCAGCACCGGCGTCACCCGCGCCGTGGGCCGGCTGTTCAACCTCTCGCGCCAGCATCGGCGCATGCACAACAAGTTGTTCCTGGTGGACAACAGCATGGCCATCGTCGGTGGCCGCAACCTGGGCGACGAGTACTTCGACGCCGAGCCCAACCTGAACTTCACCGACATCGACCTGCTCGGTGTAGGCCCCGTGGCCGAGCAGCTCGGACACGGTTTCGACCAGTACTGGAACAGCACCCTGAGCCTGCCGATCGGCGATTTCCTCTGGCGCCAGCCGGATGCCGACGACCTGCGTGCCAGCCGCCGACGCCTGGAGATTTCCCTGGCCGAGGCGCGGACCAGGCACAAAGCCCTGTACGACCGCCTGATGGCCTATCAGTCCAACCCTCGGCTGGACGTGTGGCGCAACGAGCTGGTCTGGGCACACAGCCAGGCCCTGTGGGATTCGCCCAGCAAGGTACTGGCCCGGGACGAGCCGGACCCGCACTTGCTGATGACCCAGCAACTGGCCCCGGAACTGGCCAACGTGCATCGCGAGCTGATCCTGGTGTCGGCCTACTTCGTCCCGGGCGAATCGGGCTTGCTGTACCTGACCGGCCGCGCCGATGCCGGCACCTCGGTCAAGCTTTTGACCAACTCCCTGGAAGCCACCGACGTCCCGGCCGTGCACGGCGGCTATGCGCCCTATCGCCGCGCCCTGCTCGAGCATGGCGTGCAGCTGTACGAACTGCGCCGTCAACCCGGCGACCCGGGCGCCTACCGCAGTCTGCGCCTGTACGGCAGTTCCGACTCCAGCCTGCACAGCAAGGCGATCGTCTTCGACCGGCGCAAGACCTTCATCGGCTCGTTCAACTTCGACCCACGTTCGGTGCTGTGGAACACCGAAGTCGGTGTGCTGGTGGACAGCCCGGAACTGGCCGAGTACACCCGCTACCTGGCCGAGCAGGGCATGGCGCCGGCGCTGAGCTACCAGGCGAAGCTGGTGGGGGACCAGATGGTGTGGGTGACCGAAGAGAACGGCAAGCGCCGCATGCTGACCTCAGAACCGGGCGGCCTGTGGCGGCGGTTCAATGCCTGGATCAGCAAGGCCGTAGGGCTGGAGAAGATGCTCTAGTACAGGTTTACGGCCCGCGAAGGGCTGCAAAGCAGCCCCAACCTATATCAGGCCGAAGCCGGCTCGAACGCATCGCGTCGGCGGGTCAGCACCACCAATCCCGCCGCACCTGCCGCCATCAGCCAAGGCAATGCGTGCCCGCTGATCCACTGGCTGCCAGCACCGGCGATCAACGGCCCGAGCAGGCAACCGATGCCCCACAACTGCGCCACATGCGCGTTGGCACGCACCAGTTCATCGTCCCGGTAACGCTCGCCGATCAGCACCAGCGACAACGTGAACAGGCCACCGGCACTGGCGCCGAACAGCACCCACACCGGCCAGATCGCCGGGGTATGCAGCGTCAGCGGGATTGCCAGGCTGGAAACCAGCAAGGTCAGGGCGCAACCACTGAACAGGGTCCGCCGCGACATGTAGTCGGCCAGCGCGCCGATCGGCAACTGCAGCACCGCATCCCCCACCACGACGGTGCTGACCATGAACAGCGCAATCTCGGCGGTGAACCCTTGTTGCAGGCAATACACCGGCAGCAAGGTCAGGATCATCGCCTCGAAAGCGGCAAACAGGGCGATGGCCCAGGCGATCACCGGCAAGCGGCGGCAGAAGCCGAACAGATCGCCGAAGGTGACACTGCAAGCCTCGGTGCTGGGCGCACCGCCACGGCCCAGCAATATCAACGGTGCAAACAGCAGCAGGCCCGTGGCGGCCCAGAAACCGAAGTCATCGTCGGAGCCCAGCAAGCCCAGCACCAGGGGCCCCGCGAGCTGGCTCAAGGCATAGCTGCTGCCATACAACGCCACCAGCCGGCCACGCCACTTTTCGACCACCAGTTGGTTGATCCAGCTTTCACCGAGGATGAACACCACGGTCAGGGCCATGCCGATCACCAGGCGCAATGCCAACCACAGCGCGTAGCTGGGCAGCACGGCCACCAGACCGATCGACAGCGCGCCGCCCCACAGGCACAGGCGCATGGCCGCCGGCACGCCGACCCAACCGGCCAGGCGGCTGGCCAGGCTGGCCCCGAGCAGCACACCGAGCGCGGGCATCGCCGCCATCACACCAATGGCGAACCCACCATAGCCCCAGCCTTCCAGACGCAAGGACACCAGCGGCATGCTCACGCCGAGCGCGAGCCCGACACTGAGCACCGACGCCAGCACGGCAAAATAGGTTCCCCAACGCATGACAGCCTCCCAGGCAGTTTTCGTCATACCCATTCGCGGGCAAGCCCGCTCCCACAGGTCCGGCGCCGCTCTTGAAGCCTGCGCTGTACCTGCGGGAGCGGGCTTGCCCGCGAAAAGGATCTACCGGATTACAGCTTGATCCAGGTCGCCTTCAGTTCGGTGTACTTCTCCAGCGCGTGCAGCGACTTGTCACGGCCGTTGCCCGACTGCTTGAAGCCACCGAACGGCGCGGTCATGTCGCCGCCGTCGTACTGGTTGACCCAGACACTGCCGGCACGCACGGCACGGGCGGTGTTGTGGGCCTTGGAGATGTCCGAGGTCCAGATGCCAGCCGCCAGGCCGTACGGGGTGTCGTTGGCAATGGCCACGGCCTCCTCGGCGGTGTCGAAGGTGATGACCGACAGCACTGGGCCGAAGATCTCTTCCTTGGCGATCCTCATGGCGTTGGTCACGCCGTCGAAGATGGTCGGCTCGATATAGGTGCCACCGGTCTCTTCCAGAGTACGCTTGCCGCCGGCCAGCAGCTTGGCGCCGTCCTGGTGACCTGCTTCGATGTACGACAGCACGGTGTTCATCTGCTGGGTATCGACCAGCGCGCCGACGGTGGTCGACGGATCCAGCGGGTTGCCCGGCTTCCAGGCCTTCAGGGCCTCGACCACCATCGGCAGGAATTTGTCTTTGATCGAGCGCTCGACCAGCAGACGCGAACCGGCGGTGCAGACTTCGCCCTGGTTGAAGGCGATGGCACTGGCGGCGGCCTCGGCGGCGGCTTTCAGGTCAGGGGCATCGGCGAAGACGATGTTCGGGCTCTTGCCGCCGGCTTCCAGCCAGACGCGCTTCATGTTCGATTCGCCCGCGTAGACCATCAGCTGCTTGGCGATCTTGGTGGAACCTGTGAACACCAGGGTGTCGACATCCATGTGCAGGGCCAGGGCCTTGCCCACGGTGTGGCCGTAGCCAGGCAGCACGTTCAGCACGCCCGCCGGGATACCGGCTTCGATCGCCAGCTGGGCGATGCGGATGGCGGTCAGCGGCGACTTTTCCGAAGGCTTGAGGACGATGGAGTTACCGGTGGCCAGGGCCGGGCCGAGCTTCCAGCAAGCCATCAGCAGCGGGAAGTTCCACGGCACGATGGCACCGACCACACCCACGGCCTCGCGGGTGACCAGACCCAGCTGGTCGTGCGGGGTCGGGGCGACTTCGTCGTAGACTTTGTCGATGGCTTCGGCAGTCCAGTGGATGGCGCTGGCGGCGCCAGGGACGTCGATGGTGGAGGAGTCACCGATCGGCTTGCCCATGTCCAGGGTTTCCAGCAGGGCCAGCTCTTCGACGTTCTTGCGCAGCAGGTCGGCGAAGCGGATCAGGGTGGTTTTGCGCTTGGCCGGAGCCAGGCGCGACCAGACGCCGGATTCGAACACGGCGCGGGCGTTTTCGACAGCGCGGTTGGCGTCGGCCAGGTCACAGCTGGCGACCTTGGCCAGGAAGCGTCCATCCACCGGGCTCAGGCAGTCGAAGGTTTCACCGGATGCGGCATCGGTGTATTCGCCGTTGATGAAGGCGCGACCTTCGATCTTCAGTTGCTGGGCACGCTGTTCCCAATCCGCACGAGTCAGGGTGGTCATACGAAACTCCTCCTCTTGTTAAGGTGCAACGCCGTACTGAGGACATCACGGCGGTGTCAAAAATTCTGGCCGGGCGACAAGCGCACACTGGCACCCGCCACCCTAAACCAGCCCGTTGAAACTATCAATATATTTGACACGAATGGCCTAAACGCCTACTGATGTGCATTTTATTAAACAACAAAAGGGAATCACCATGAACATCGGCACCATCATCGACTTCGCCCAGGTACTTACCGAGGCCGAACGCTACCGCCCCGCGGCGGAGAAAATCCTCAAGGGCGAGCCGGACCAGGCGGTCTACAACCACTATTCCAGCCCATGCGGCCAGTTCGCCGCAGGCGTGTGGGAAGGCGAGGTCGGTCAGTGGACCGTGAGCTACACCGAGCATGAATACTGCGAGATCACACAGGGTGTTTCGGTGCTGCGCGACCAGGATGGCAACGCCAAGACCCTGCGTACCGGCGATCGGTTCGTGATCCCGGCTGGCTTCAAGGGCACCTGGGAAGTGCTGGAGCCCTGCCGCAAGATCTATGTGATGTTCGAGCAGAAGTAATTTTGTGGCTGTCCTGGCCTTTTCACGGGCAAGCCCGCTCCCACAGGGACTGCACTGCTCTCAAGGACAGTGGTAGCTCTGTGGGTTTACCCGCGAATAGGTCGGCACAGGCATAAAAAAACCCGCGTCCTTTCGGAAGCGGGTTTTTTTCAGGTTGCCGATCAATTACTTGATCTTGGCTTCCTTGTACACCACGTGCTTGCGGACGACCGGATCGTATTTCTTGATCTCGATCTTGTCCGGAGTGGTGCGCTTGTTCTTGTCGGTGGTGTAGAAGTGGCCGGTACCGGCACTCGAAACCAGACGGATCAATTCACGCATGATGTTCTCCCTTAAACCTTGACGCCAGCTTTACGGATATCAACCAGAACGGCGTCGATGCCGCGCTTGTCGATGATACGCATGCCTTTGGCGGAAACGCGCAGACGCACGAAACGCTTCTCGGATTCAACCCAGAAACGGTGGTGCTGCAGGTTTGGCAGGAAACGACGACGGGTTTTGTTGTTTGCGTGGGAAATGTTGTTCCCGGTTACTGGACCCTTACCAGTAACTTGACAGACTCTCGACATGCCTCAGCCCTCTAAAACCACATGCCCAACCCGGCATGGGTTGGCCGCTTAATCTCTCAGTCTTTGGCGCCAGGCGCCGTGATTCTGGAGGTCTTATCGACCGGATCCGCTGATGCGACAGGCCGAGCCCCTAGAAAAGAGCG
>Ga0153917_1000788_pt1 | contig 16841 bp, 15 predicted proteins | sample TSFL001MetaG_FD_104695 | JGI IMG/M metagenome (GOLD analysis project Ga0153917, IMG submission 104695) | Attine ant fungus gardens microbial communities from Florida, USA - TSFL001 MetaG | ecosystem: Host-associated > Fungi > Mycelium > Unclassified | place: USA: Florida, Paynes Creek Historic... | reverse complement strand
GCTCCGCCCCGCCCGAGCACCCGCTCACGAGGAGCGCGCTCGCGCCCAGCAGCGTCGCGATCGCCACGGTCCGACCCCTCGCCCGAAAGCGCTTCGCGTCCATGAGAGCCTCCGTTCGCACGCCTGACGATGGCCACATCCTGCACCCCGGCGCCTCGTCGCGCACGCGCGACGCGGGTGGGAGCCTCACGTCGCGTGCCCCGAGATCCCGCGTGCGCGAGTGTGGCGCACCGTATCGCATCGCCGGCCCGCGACGATCCGGCTGCGCCGGAGGGCGGCCGAACGGTGGGGACGGACGCCGCGACCGGTCGTGCGCAGCCTGCGGCGATCCGCGGATTCATGCGGATCCCGGTCCGCACGCGTCCTGGGAGCAGATCTTCGTCCCCACGGTCCGGACGGGGCTCGGAGCTGCAGCCGCCTGCGGCCGAGAGCGCACCCCCGGACGGCCCGCCTCGCGCACGCCGCGCCCGCCCCGCGGACCGCCCGCACCGATCCGAGACGACCCGGCACGCGACACGGCCCCGTCGCGGTATTCCGCGACGGGGCCGGAGTCAGGTGATCTGCCGGCCTGCGGCCGGGTGAGCGCTACTGCGCCTTGCGGCGACGGTTGATGAAGCGCGCGCCCGCGTACACGCCCACGCCGCCGGCGAGGACGAGCAGGCCGATGCCCGCCGCGCCGAAGAGGTCCTCGGCGCCCGTCGTGGCCAGTCCGCCCGAGGCGTTCGACGAGCCCTTGCCCGAACCCGTGGCGCTGCTCCCGGTGCCCGTGTTGGAGGCCGTTCCCTTGCCGGAGTCGCCCGAACCGGATCCGGTGCCGCCGTGGTCCACGGCGCCGTTGCCGCCGGTGCCGGGCAGCGAACCGTCGGTCGCGATGCGGAAGGTGAACGTCGCGATCGCGCTCGAGGTGGTGGGGGCCGGCGCGTCGGCGACGGCCGCGCGGGCCGCCGAGGCGGCGTTCGCCTCGGTCTGCACGACCTTGGCCTCGACCGTCGCGGCGTAGTCGCCGATGGGCCAGTCGCCCGAGTAGGTGATCTTGCCGGCGTAGTTGCCGTCGGCGTCCGTCACGATCGACTCGGTCCCGCTGCCGAAGACCGCGTTCGTGCCGTCGGGGAGCGTGAGCGTGAGCTCGACGGGCGTGTTGGGCGGGAAGCCCGTGAGCACGTACGAGACGCCGTTCGCCTTAGCCTCCTCGGGCGTGAGCGTCGCGTGCTCGGCCGAGGCCGCGGGCCCGCTCGGCGCGGGCGTCTCGGTCGACGTGGGCTCGGGGGTCGGCGACTCGGTGTTCGTCGGCTGGGGAGCGGTCGTCTCGGTGGGCTCCGGCGTCTCGGTCTCCGTCGGCTTCGGCGCGGTCGTCTCCGTCTCCGTCGGCTCGGGAGCCGTCGTCGCCGTCGAGGTGGGCTCCGGCGTCGACGTCTCCGTCGGGGCGGGCGTCGTCGTCTCGGTGGAGGTCGGCTCCGGGGTGCCGGTCTCGGTCGGCGCGGTCGTCTCCGTCTCCGTCGGCTCCGGCGTCTCGGCGACGACGCGGAGCGAGGTCTGGGCCGACTTCTCCTCGTTCTGCGTGAGCGTGATGGTGTACTCGCCGGCGGCCCACGGCTCGGGGTTGACGAGCGAGACGGCGACGTTGCCCTCCGACGTCGCCACGAGCGGGGTCGAGTTCCAGGAGAGGTTCTCGTTGCCGTCGGGGAAGGCGATCTGGACGTAGACGTACGCGCCCGCGTCGAATCCCGTGCCCGAGATGTCGATCTGCCCGGAGGGGGCGATCGACGACTCGCCGAGCGAGACCGACGCGCCGCCCGCGGCGTACGCGGGGGCGAGGACGGGCACGGTGGCCACGGCGATTCCACCCGCGACGACGCCGAACGCCACCGCGAGCGCGGTCTTCTTGGATCGTGCGCGCTTCTTGAAGGAATCACTCAGCATGCTGGCACGGTAACACGAGGGGCAATTGTGCGTCGAGTGACGATTGTGACAACTGTGATGAAAGTCAAGCATGCGGTTTCCGCTGGATGCCTGCGAGCAGGCCCCGAGCCCCGTCTTCGCGCCTGCAAGACGGCCGCATCAGGGCTTCGTCCCGGGAGCGGCGCAGCGCCGGGCACCCGTGCGGGCTCGCCGCAGCGGACTCCTGGACCCGCCCGGGCGAGCCCGGCCGGAGCCAGCCCGGGCCGAGCTTGTCCGGCCGGGTTCGGGCCGGTGGATCCTCCTCGTCCTGACGAATCCGGCTCGACGGCGACAGGACCGCCGAACGCGGGTCCGACAGGAGAGCTGAGGCATATAGTGCGGCGACGGCGGCCCAGCACCCGTGTTCGGCGATCGAGCCGCGACCACGGCCCCACCACCGGCTTCGCGCGCCGTACGCCCCGCCCGGGGACACCGGAAGGGCACCGCCCCCTACGGAGCGATGCCCTTCCATGTGCGCTCGCGACGCGCGAGCCGATTCGGGCCGGAGCCCGGGCTCGCCGCGATCGGCGAGGCGAGTGAGTCGGAGAGACTACTTGAGCGTGACCGAGGCGCCGGCGCCCTCGAGCTGCTCCTTGGCCTTCTCGGCCGTCTCCTTGTTGACGCCCTCGAGGACGGCCTTGGGGGCACCGTCGACGAGCGCCTTGGCCTCGCCGAGGCCGAGCGACGTGAGGGCGCGGACCTCCTTGATGACCTGGATCTTCTTGTCGCCGGCCGACTCGAGGATGACGTCGAACTCGTCCTTCTCCTCCTCGGCGGGGGCGGCGTCGGCACCGGGGGCCGCAGCGGCGGCGACGGCGACGGGGGCGGCGGCGGTGACCTCGAAGACCTCCTCGAACTTCTTGACGAAGTCCGAGAGCTCGATGAGCGTGAGCTCCTTGAACGCCTCGATGAGCTCCTCAGCGGTGAGCTTAGCCATGTGTTTCTCCTTAGATTCGTTGTCTACGAGCCGCGAACGTCGAAGGACGACTAGTTCGCGGACTCCTGCTTCTCGCGCAGCGCGTCGACCGTGCGAACGGCCTTCGCGGCGGGCGCGGTGAACATGTACGCCGCACCGAACAGCGAGGCCTTGAAGGCGCCGGCGAGCTTGCCGAGCAGAACTTCACGGGACTCGAGGTCGGCGAGCTTGTTGACCTCTTCCGGGGTGAGCGGCTTACCGTCGAAGTAGCCGCCCTTGATCACCAGCAGAGGGTTGTCCTTGGCGAAGTTGCGCAGACCCTTCGCGACGGCGACCGGGTCGCCGTGGACGAACGCGAGTGCGCTCGGTCCGGCGAGCTGGTCGTCGAAGACGTCGATGCCGGCCTTGTTGGCGGCGATCTTGGTCAGCGTGTTCTTCACCACGGCGTACGTCGCGTGCTCACTGATCGATCGACGCAGCGTCTTCAGCTGCGCGACGGTGAGACCGCGGTACTCAGTCAGCAGAACGGCGGTCGAGCTCTGGAACTTCTCCGTGAGCTCGGCGACGGTTGCCTCCTTGGTCGCCATGGCACTCCTCTCGTGTCTTGCACTCGGGCGGCTGACACCGCCCGAGCACCGCAGGACACGAAGCGCACGAAAAAAGCTCCAGCGCAGATGGCCGGAGCTGGGAGGAACGGCACGCGAGCGAATCGCATGCGCACACTGTGCTTCGATCACCTGCGCGGGCCGTTCTCATGAACCTTCGTCGCATCGCGATCGCTCGCGACGCAGAAGCCTGCGGTCTAAGGCTTCGTAGAGCTTACGACGAGGAAGCCGTCAGCGCAAGTCGAGAGCTTGGATACCGGGTCGCCGGCCCGCGACTCCGCGGCGAGCGCGGGTCGCACGGCGCCCGCGGGGACGCGCACGCCCGACGCCCGGCATCCGCCGTCGTTCGCGCGCCGGGTTCGGCCGATGTCGGTGGTTCGGGGACAATGGAGGAATGGTGTTCTTCCGGCCGACGAGTGCGCGCGACGCGTCCCGGGCCGACGACTACCTCCCCGCGGTGCTGAGCGCCTACGCCGTGTCCGAGACGCGCCCGCACCCGGCGCCCGTGCACGACGAGCTCGTCGCGGCCGTGGGCGAGAGCGTGTGGCGCCCCGAGCCGCCGACCCGACCGCTCGCGGTCATCGGCCGGGGCGCGGGCGGCGCCGCATCGTCGCCGAAACCCGCCTCGCCCGTCGTCGCGGGCGGGCCGATGGATGCCGCGGCGCAGCGAACGGCATCCGTCACCGCGATCCCCCGAGGCGACGCGCCTCGCCCCGTGCCTCTCCACCCCGACCGCATGCCTGCGCCCGCCGATGGCGCCGGCGCGGCGACCGCGGCGGCAGCCGCCACGTCGGCGTCGACGTCGGGCGACCGAACGGCGCTGCCCCACGAACGTCGCATCCTGGCCGACTCGAACGACCGCCGCGAATGGCTGCGCGCGCGCAGCGGCGGGGTCACCGCGACCGACGCCGCGAAGCTCGCGACGCCCGCGTCCGTGCGCCAGGTGGTCAAGGACAAGCTCTACGGCGGCTCCTTCCAGGGCAACGCCTACACGGAGTTCGGCCGTGAGCGGGAGCCGCACATCGCATCGTGGGTGCTCGAGCGCCACGGCATCCCCTCGTGCGGGCTCCTCTTCCACGCGGAGGGCGCCGACAAGCACCTCGCGACGCCCGACGGCCTCTTCGCCGACGAGCAGGGCGTGCTGCTCGCCGAGATCAAGACGACGAACAAGCCCTGGAACCGCATCCCGCGCAGCTACCTGCGCCAGGTGTGGTGGCAGCAGTACGTGCTGGGCGCCGAGCGCACGCTCTTCGTGTGGGAGCGGCACCGCGACTTCGTCGTGCAGGATCTCGAGCCCAATTGCGTGTGGATCGAGCGCGACGACGCCGAGATCGCCAGGCTCGTGGCCCTCGCCAACCAGGTGCTCGACGAGGTCGCCCTCTTCACCCCCGACGTCGACCCCGACTTCCCCCCGCACCCCTACCCGTAAGCGCGGGCCCGCGCGAGGGCGCGGGCGCGCCGTCCGATTCGTGGGGACCTCCCTCGCGTGACCTCGTCGCCCGAAACCGGCGGTCCGCGGGATTGCGCCGATCACCCGGGTCGCGCAAGGCGACCCGACGCCGAGGGCCCCCACCGTTCGGACGCCCCTCCGGCGAGACGGCTCGGACGCCGCGAGCCCTGCGACAATGTCGGGCATGAACGCTCTCGCCGATCCCGCTCTCATGCCGACCGGCCGCACGATGCGCGCCGCCCTGCTCACCGGCACCGGAGGTCCGGAGGTCGTGAGGATCGGCGAGGCCCCGGTGCCCGCACAGCTCCATTCCGAGCTGCTCGTGCGCGTGGCGGGCGCGGGCGTCAACCCGATCGACGCGAAGACGCGCGCGGGCGGCGGCGCGGCAGGCGCGATCCCGTCGTTCCCGGCCACGATCGGCAACGAGTTCTCCGGCGTCGTCGCCCGCACCTCGCACGAGCTGGCGGAGTTCCAGCCCGGCGACGAGGTCTACGGCATGGTGCTCTATCCCCGCTACTCGGGAGCCTGGGCGGAGTACGTCTCCACGCCCGCGCTGTGCGTCGCGCGCAAGCCCGAGTCGCTCGACCTCGTCGAAGCGGGGGCGGTCCCCCTCGCGGCGCTCACCGCCTGGGCGGCCGTCATCGACGCGGGGCGCGTGCGCAGCGGCTGCCGCGTGCTCGTGCACGCCGGCGCGGGCGGGGTCGGCCACCTCGCCGTGCAGCTCGCGCACTACTACGGCGCGCACGTGATCGCAACGGCATCCGCCGCGAACCGCGACTGGCTGCTCGAGCTCGGCGCCGACGAGGCCGTCGACTACCGCGCGCAGCGGTTCGAGGATGCCGTGACCGAGCCCGTCGACCTCGTCGTCGACCTCGTCGGCAACGTGCGCGACGACACCGGCAGCCGTTCGCTGCGCGTGCTGCGCGACGGCGGCACGATCGTGAACGTGCCCACGGGCTCCTGGCCGACGATGCTCGAGGAGGCCGCCGCCGAGGACCGCGGCATCGTCGCCTCCACGCTCAAGCTGCAGCCCGACGGCCGCATCCTCGAGACGATCGCGCAGCTCTTCGACCAGGGCGCGCTGCGCACGCGCATCGAGCGCGTCTTCCCGCTCGCCGAGGCGGGCACCGCCCAGGCCCTCGTCGAGGCCGGCCACGTGCGCGGCAAGGTCGTCATCGACGTGCGCGCGTAGCCGCGCAGGGCCAGCACCCGCTCCCTCATCCGACTTTGAAGATGCTGCCGCAGTGCGCCCCTGTTCGCACCGCGCCGGATGCGTCTCCGGAGTTCGGCGCATCCGGCCGCGCACCGAACGGGGCATGCCGTCGCCATGCCCTTCAGTCTTCGCTCGGCTGCTTCCGGCGCGCTCGTCTCCGGAGCTCCGGCTTGATGATCGCGGGCATCGCACGCTTCATGAACGAATCGAAATGAGGCACGGTGAATGCCGCGTATCCGTGCTCTGGCGTGTAGAGGAGGCCCATGCGGATGAGCTCCGCCCGAGTCGGGCCGAGCTCTTTGGACTGGCGATCGAGCACGGCCGCCACGTCCTGGGCCTTCTGCGGGGCAGGGCCAAGCTCGGCCATGGCGCGGAGGTATGCGCGCTGCAGCTCGGTCGCACGGTCGAGCCGCACTCGGAAGAACGAGGAGTCGAGTTTGGACTCGTACACGGGCACGGCCTCCTCGAGCGCGTCAAGGGTTATCGGCGAGGTCTGCGCGGTCGTCCAGACGGCGTATCCGAGCTCCTGGATGAAGTAGGGGTATCCGCCAGTGAGGTCGACCGCGCGCTCGACAGCCTCCTTGGCATAGTGCACGCCCTCGTTCTCGGCGGGTCGCGCGAACGCCTCGGCCGCGTCAGCGCTCTCGAGATTCCCGATCGTCGGGAACTTGAAGAGACGCTCAGCGTAGGACTTCGCGTCGCCCGCGGTCTCGGCGATCTGCGGCAGTCCGGCGCCCACCATGGTGAGCGGGAGTTCCTGCTGAACAACCTTGTGGAGCGCTTGGATGACTGCCTCGAGCTGTCGCCTGTCGAGGAACTGCACCTCGTCGATGAGCAGGATGACTCCGCGTTTCACCTCGCGCGCGGCCTCGCCGACCGCGATGAGGAGATCGGTAAGGTCGAGCGTGAGGTCTCGGTGATCGCCCGCGCCAAAGGCGGCATCGATATCGAGGCCCGCGCTGAGACCACCCATCGGGTCGACCGTGAGCGTGAACGCCTTGAGGACAGCAGCGGCCCGCTCCGCCCGGTCGCCCCAGCGTTTCCGCGGGGAGAGCTCGAAGAGCGCCGTGCGGACGCGAGACGCGATGTCCCTCCTGAACGAGTCGTCATCGTGCTTCGATGCCTCGAGCTCGACGACCACCCAGTCCTCTCGCAGCGCTTCGCTGCGGAACTGGCCGAGCAGCACCGTCTTCCCAACCCCGCGCAGGCCGGTGATGATCATGGACTGCTCGCTCCGACCCCGCGACAGGCGGCGCAGCAGCATGGTGAACGACTGCAGCTGAGCGTCACGGCCGACGAGCGCATCCGGCTTCGCGCCCGCATTCGGCGTGTACGGATTGAGCAGGGGATCCATGCGCCGAGATTGCCGGTTTTAGATGGGTTTATCTAGCACAGAAAAAGTCATGTAAAACGAGAAAACCTGACGCGCCCGCGAACGGACGACGGCCTCGCATCCGCGCCCGCGGACGCGGAAGAGCCCCCGCACCAGGCGGGGGCTCTTCGAGGCGACGCGGGTCGCCGGTTCGCTCAGCTGGGAGGAACTAGATGACCGAGGGGTCGACCGGGATGGCGGGGCCGAAGGTCGTCGAGACGACGGCCTTCTGCACGTAACGGCCCTTCGAGCTCGACGGCTTGAGGCGGACGACCTCGTCGAGAGCGGCGCGGAGGTTCTCCGTGAGCTGCTCCTCCGAGAACGACGCCTTGCCGACGATGAAGTGCACGTTGGCGTGCTTGTCGACGCGGAACTCGATCTTTCCGCCCTTGATCTCCGTCACGGCCTTGGCCGCGTCGGGGGTGACGGTACCCGTCTTGGGGTTCGGCATGAGGCCGCGGGGGCCGAGGACCTTGCCCAGGCGGCCGACCTTGCCCATCATGTCGGGCGTGGCGACGGCGGCGTCGAAGTCGGTCCAGCCGTCCGCGACGCGGGCGATGAGCTCGTCGCCGCCGACCTCGTCGGCACCGGCTGCGATCGCGGCCTCGGCGTTGGCGCCGATCGCGAAGACGATGACGCGGGCGGTCTTACCCGTGCCGTGGGGCAGGTTGACCGTGCCGCGCACCATCTGGTCGGCCTTGCGGGGGTCGACGCCGAGCCGCAGCGCGACCTCGACCGTGCTGTTGAACTTCGACGAGCTGGTCTCCTTGGCGAGCTGCACGGCCTGCGCGAGGTCGTACTGCTTGCCCTCCTCGATCTTCTCCGCCGCGGCGCGGTAAGCCTTGGACTTTGCCATGTTGATGTCTCCTTCGAGAGAGTGCGGTTGCGAGCCTGGCCGGCTCTCCCGCGAATGAAAGGGGGTGAAGAGGAGGGACTAGCCCTCGACCGTGATGCCCATCGAGCGAGCGGTGCCGGCGATGATCTTCGCGGCGGCGTCGATGTCGTTGGCGTTCAGGTCGGACTGCTTCGCCTCGGCGATCTCGCGCACCTGGGCGTCCGTGATCTTCGCGACCTTGACGGTGTGCGGCGTGGCCGAGCCCTTCTTCACGCCGGCGGCCTTCTTGATGAGCTCCGCGGCCGGGGGCGTCTTGAGGACGAACGTGAACGAACGGTCCTCGTAGACGGTGATCTCGACGGGGATGACGTTGCCGCGCTGCGACTCCGTCGCGGCGTTGTACGCCTTGCAGAACTCCATGATGTTCACGCCGTGCTGACCGAGCGCGGGGCCGATCGGCGGGGCGGGGTTGGCGGCGCCCGCGTTGATCTGAAGCTTGATCAGACCAGAGACCTTCTTCTTCGGTGCCATGTCGTTTCCTTTCGTGTCGAACCTGGGGGCGCGTGCCCGTCGGCTCTCCCGGGGGCCCGGCCGTTCCGGGCTCCGGTGGTGCGAACCCCGAGAAGGATGCGGGCGCGAACCCGCATCCTTCTCGGCGTGAAGCTGTGGTGGCGGCGCTGCAGGGCAGCGCGACGCCGTGGTCGATCGCTAGAGCTTGGTCACCTGGTCGAAGCTCAGCTCGACCGGGGTCTCGCGCTCGAACAGCGAGACGAGCACCGTGAGCTTGCCGCTCTCGGGCTTGATCTCGCTGATCGTGGCCTGGCGATCGAGTCCCGCGGTGTTCGCAGTGCGAACGTGCGGTTCTCGACTAGAGCTTGGTCACCTGGTCGAAGCTCAGCTCGACCGGGGTCTCGCGCTCGAACAGCGAGACGAGCACCGTGAGCTTGCCGCTCTCGGGCTTGATCTCGCTGATCGTGCCGGTGAGGCCCGCGAACGAGCCCTCCTTGATCGTGATCGTCTCGCCGATCTCGAAGTCGACCTCGGCGACCGGGGCGGCCTTCGCCGCGCCTGCGGCCGGAGCGGCCGCGGCGCCCTTGACGGGTGCCACGTCGACCTCGACAAGACTCTTCAGCATCTCAAACGCCTCGTTGAAACGCAACGGGGTCGGGTTGTGGGCGTTGCCCACGAAGCCCGTCACGCCCGGCGTGTGGCGCACGACCGACCAGCTGTCCTCGTTGAGCATCATGCGCACGAGCACGTAACCGGGGATGCGCACGCGGGTGACCATCTTGCGCTGGCCGTTCTTGATCTCGACGACGTCCTCCATGGGGACCTCGCACTGGTAGATGAAGTCCGACATGCCCATGGACTCGGTGCGCTGCTGCAGGTTCTGCTTCACGCGGCGCTCGAATCCGGCGTAGGTGTGGATGACGTACCACTTGCCCGGCTTGAGGCGGAGCTCGCGGCGGAACGCCTCGTAGGGGTCGACGTCCGGGTCCTGCAGGGCAGCGTCGGCCTCTTCGTCGCTCGCGGCGGCTTCGGCGGCGGCGGACTCCTCGTCGGTGTCGACGTCGAGGACGTCGTTCACGAGCTCGTCGGCCTCGGGGTCGTCGACGTCGGCGGCGTCCTCGTCGACATCGCCCTCCGGCTCGGACGCGGAGTCGAGCTCGTCGAGGAGCTCCTGCTCCGTCGTGGGCTCGTCGAGGTCGCGGACGCTCTCGGCGTCCTGCTCCTCGGCCGTCTCGAACAGACCGTTGGGATCTGCGACGTTCGGGTCAGACACGTTGATCATCTCGATTCTGTGGGGCGGCGGATGGGCTCGTGCGCGGGTGCGCGACGGATGCGGGCGTCAGCCCGCCGGGGTGGTCGCCGGTGCGGCGGGGAAGAGCTCCTGGCCGTTGCCGAACACCCACGAGGCGCCGAATCCGAAGAGGAGGTCGAGGACCGTCACGAGCAGCATCATGAGCACGACGAAGACGAGCACCACGACGACGTAGCTGACGAGCTCCTTGCGGGTCGGGGTGACGACCTTCCTGAGCTCGGCGCCGACCTGGGAGAAGAAGCGGGCGATGCGCCCGAAGAATCCGGGCTCGCGCGCCTCGGCGGCGCCCTTCGAGGACTCGACTGCCTTCGACGTCGTCTCGTCGCTGTCGGTCTCGCTCTTGCCTCGCGCCACGCGCATCCCTTCCCTCCGGGGCAACGGTCGGTCTGATCGACGCTGTCTTGCCGAGACGGGGTTGGACGTGCCGGCGGGCGTCGTCAGCACCGTTGTGCAGGGCGGACAGGACTCGAACCTGCAACCTGCGGTTTTGGAGACCGCTGCTCTACCAATTGAGCCACCGCCCTTCGCCGACAGCCGGTTGCGACTGCCTGCGAGTGCTCCTCGCGTTCGAGTCTCCGAGAGGCGGGCCCTTGCGAGCACGGCCTTCAGAAGCGCTTCGAGGCGCGATTCAGCATGTTGTTCCCAACAACCCGGCAAGCATACGACAGATCTCTGCCGCTTGTCCAACCGACGGCGCGCGAGTCGCCCGGCGGCGGGTCGGCGACGCGCCGGAGGAATGCACGCATCGCGGGGGCGTTGCACGAAGCTGAGGGCGGCGAGAGGAGACGGCATGCCGGAGACCGATCAGGAGCCCACCACCCGCGCGATCGAGGCGCTGCGCGAGCTGGGCGTCGAGCACGTCGTCACGCGCCACGGCCGCGTCGGCTCGCTCGAGGAGGCGGCGGCCGCGCGGGGCGTCGAGCCGTCGCGCCTGATCAAGACCATGGTGGTGCGGCGCGCCGAGGACGACTACCTCTTCGTGCTCGTCCCCGGCGATCGGCAGATCTCCTGGCCGAAGCTGCGCGCGCTCCTGGGCGTGAACCGGCTCTCGATGCCGGACGCCGAGACCGCGCGCACCGTCACCGGGTACGTCCGCGGCACGATCACCCCGTTCGGCTCCCTCCGCGCGCTGCCCGTCGTCGCCGACGCGCGCATCGCGGGCGAGACGATCTCGATCGGCGGCGGCGACCACGGGGTCGGCGCGACGCTCTCGGCCGACGACGCCGTGCGCGCGCTCGACGCGACGGTCGCCGACGTGACGGACCCGGTGTAGCCCGTCCGAAACGTGGGGGCCGGTGCTGGGCGGGCGCCCGACGGCGGCGCCGGTATCCGCGTGACTCCGCGGATCGCCGAACGAGCCGCACCGCGCGAGCGGCGAATCCACCCACCGAACGGACGACCCTGCCCGCGCACCCGCTGGCTTGTGCCGCCGACCAGCCCTCCGCGAGCCGAGCGGGCGCACGCACAAAGGGCGCGCGAGCCTCGCGGATATGCTCGAAGGCATGACCGCCGAGTCCCGCCTGTCCCCCCGAATCTCCGCGATCGCCGAGTCGGCCACCCTCAAGGTCGACGCGAAGGCGAAGGCCCTCAAGGCCGAGGGTCGCCCCGTCATCTCCTACGCCGCCGGCGAGCCCGACTTCGCCTCGCCGCAGCACGTCGTCGACGCGGCCGTCGAGGCCGCGAAGGACCCGAAGAACCACCGCTACACGCCCGCCGCCGGCCTTCCCGAGCTGCGCGAGGCCGTCGCCGCGAAGACGCTGCGCGACTCCGGCCTCGAGGTGCCCGCATCCCGCGTCATCATCACCAACGGCGGCAAGCAGGCCGTCTACGAGGCGATCAACACGGTCGTCGGCGCGGGCGACGAGGTCATCATCCCGGCCCCCTACTGGACCACCTACCCCGAGGTCGTGAAGCTCGCCGGCGGCGAGACCGTCGAGGTCTTCGCCGGCGCCGACCAGGGCTACAAGGTCACGGTCGAGCAGCTCGAGGCCGCCCGCACGCCCGCCACGAAGGCCATGCTCTTCGTCTCGCCGTCGAATCCGACGGGCGCCGTCTACACGGCGGAGGAGACGAAGGCGATCGGCGAGTGGGCGCTCGAGCACGGCGTCTGGGTCATCGCCGACGAGATCTACCAGAACCTCGTCTACGAGGGCGCCAAGGCCGTCTCGATCGTCGAGGCCGTGCCGGCCCTCACCGAGCAGACGATCCTCGTCAACGGCGTCGCCAAGTCGTTCGCCATGACCGGCTGGCGCGTGGGCTGGCTCGTCGGGCCGGCGGATGCCGTCAAGGGCGCCGCCAACCTGCAGTCGCACCTCACGAGCAACGTCAACAACGTCGCGCAGCGCGCGGCCCTCGCGGCCATCACCGGCCCGCAGGAGCCCGTGGAGGAGATGCGCCTCGCGTTCGACCGCCGCCGCAAGCTCATGGTCGCCGAGCTCTCGAAGATCGAGGGCTTCGCGGTGCCGACGCCCACGGGCGCCTTCTACGTGTACGCCGACGTGCAGGGCCTGCTCGGCCGCGAGCACGACGGCCGGGTCATCGAGACCTCGCTCGAGCTCGCCGACTACATCCTCGAGAAGGCGGAGGTCGCGGCGGTCCCCGGCGAGGCGTTCGGCCCCTCCGGCTACCTGCGCTTCAGCTACGCGCTCGGCGACGACCAGCTCCTCGAAGGCGTGCAGCGCCTGCAGAAGCTCTTCGGCGTGAAGGCGTAGCGCCCCCGCCCTGCATCCGTTTTCGGAGATCGGCCCCTCTGCGCACTGCAGAAGGGCCGATTTCCGGAAACGGATGCAGGCATAGGATGCCTGCAGTCGGCGCAGTCGGCGCAGGAACGGCTACGGGGTGAAGGTGAGCTCCTGGAGCTTCTGCCAGACGGCCGAGCCCCGATCGGCGAGGCGCGACTCCGTGGTGATGATCGTGATCGAGATGCGCATGCCCGACTGCGGCATGACGCGCGTGAGATACAGGGCGACGGAGCCATCGCCCCACGTGAGGCGCTGCGCCGCGACCTCGAGGTCGTAGCCGCCCTGGCCGTGGATGACCTCAGTGGTGGGAGCGCCGTCGACCTTCGGGGTGTCGCGGAAGGTGTTGGGCGCCGTGCCGAGGTCGGAGGCCGAGAGGTCCTGGTCGCGGTAGGCGCTCGTCGGGATCTTGAGCGACTCGATGATGAGCTGATCGCGCGACTTCGGGTCGTAGATGTAGAACTGGTCCGGCGCCCGGTCGTTCGTGCGCTGCTCCCACGTGCCGACCTGCGGCATCGCGAAGGCGAGCGAGGGGAACTTCGCGTCGACCGTGAGCGGGACGAGGCCGGGCTGCGGCACGACCGGCTGCGCCGTGGCGTAGTTCGAGGTCGGCGCGGGGCCGCCCTCGGCCGGCGGGAGCGGCGCGCTCGAGGGAGCGGTGGGCTGCGCGGGCGCGCCGAGCGACGACACGACGAGCGAGACGACGAGCACGACGGCGGCCAGCGCGCCGGCGCCCGCGAGCGCCCAGACGAGCCAGGGCCGACGAGCGGCGCGGGCCGCGCGTTCGGCCTCGGGGTCGGGGCCGAGCTCCCGGCTCGGCGGGCGCTTCGCGGCCTGCTTGGGCGCGGCCGCGAACTTCGGCGGAGGCGGGCCGACCGGCCGACGGCCCACGGGCGGCGGAACGGCACCGGGGGCGCCGACGCGCTGGTACGGCTGCGGCTGGGCCGGTGGCGCGGCGCCCGGGCGCTGCGGGCCGGGCCCCTGCGGCGAGTACGGATGCTGCTGCGGGTACGGCTGCGGCTGCGGCGAATACGGCTGCGGCCGCCCGTGCGGCGGATACCCGCCTCCCGCGGGAGGCTGCGGCTGGGACCGCCCGTAGCCGGCGGGCGCCTGCGGCGATCCGGACGACGGCGCGGATGCGGGGGACGGGGCGCCGACGGCCGGGGACGGCGCCGACGGGCTCTGGGCCTGCGGATTCGACGGCCGCGGCCGGCCACCGGCCGCGGCCGGGGCGCCGGCGCTGGGAGCGCGGGCGACGAAGGGGTTGGCGGCCGGGAGCCCGGCGGCCGGCGGCTGCGACGACGCCGGGGCGAACCCCCACGGCGGGGCCGCGGGGGCGGCCGGCGCCGACGGAGCGACGCCGGAGCCGGCATCCTGTCGACCGGCGGGGGCCGACGCCGCGCCGCCGGCCCCGGGTCCGCCGCCCGCGCGCGGCCCCGCGGCGCCCCTCGTCGGGTCGTCGGCGGGCTGGCGGCGGTCGCTCGGCGGTGGCGTGGTCATGCGTTCGAGGGTAATCGCTCGCCCTCGCGCGGTCCTCGGCCCCTCGTCCGACCCGGGTCCGCCCTCCGGTGCATCATCCGCGCGCCGGCGGGCGAACGGGGCCGCCCGCCCGCCGGCGCTGAGCGCAGTGGGCGCTCGGTCTTCCGAGCGTCGGCGCCGAACTCCGGAGATGCGCCGGTGCTGCGCCGAACAGGGGCGCGCCGGCGCGCCGTCTCCGGAGTTCGGAGCGCACCGAACGGTGCCGGGCCGGCGGCGAGCCCGGGTCAGTCGCGCACGCGCACCGACAGGCAGGTCACGCAGCCCTCGAGCTTCTCGAACTCCGAGATCGGGGTGGTGATGACCTCGAGGCCCCGCTCGCGGAACATCTCCGCGGTCCGCGGGGCGTCGGACGACATGAGCACGGTGCGCTCGTCGAGCACGACCACGGCGGTGCCGTGCTCCTCGGGGACGGGCGCGAACCAGGGGTAGACCGACGGGTCGTCGACGAGCGGCTCGTAGCCGATGACCGTGCCGTCGGGGAGGGCGGTCACGCCGCTCTTGAGGTGGAGGACCTTCGTCACCGGCACGGCGACGACCTCCCAGCCGCGCGGCGCGAGCAGGTCGCGGAGCTGGCCGATGCCCTCGTCGTTGGTGCGCAGCGTGCGGCCGACGTACACGGTGCGGCCGACCTTGAGCACGTCGCCGCCGTCGAGCGTGCCGGGCTCGGCGATCGCCAGCGCCTCGATGCCCTGGGTGGCGATCGCCTCGCGCGCCGTCTCGATCTCGCCGCGGCGCGAGTCGGCGCCCGGGCGGGTGATGACGGCGACGTCGCCGAACATGACCACGGCGTCCTCGATGAACACGCCGTCGGCGTGCTCGTCGGCGGGGTCGACCTCGACGATCTCCCAGCCGAGCGAGCGGTAGACGTCGACGTAGCGGCGCCACTGCTCGAGCGCGAGCTCGGCGTCGACGGGAACCCGCTCGATGTGGGTGAGCTCGCCTTCGGCGAGGCGCGGGGAGGGGCGGCGGACGAGAAGACGCGACATCCCCTCATCCTGGCAGAAGGGCCGAGCGGCCGCGCGGGCCGTCCCAGCCACAGCCGTCGAACGCCAGGTCGATCACCTGCAAGCCTATTGATTTCGGTACACTCCTGCGCCTCCCAAATTGTGGACGACTCGATTTATCGAACATTTGTTTGACAAACTGGATGCGTCGTCGAGAACCAACTTGATCAGGGGTTCTCGCGCATGCATCGGTGGTCGGAACGCCAGTGAGGGGGGGTGTGTCATGGACACGATCGACGAGCTGTTCAGCCCCGCACCCAAGGGCGACCACGTCACGGACCTCGCCGGGCAGACCATCGCCGCCGAGCACCGCCTCACCTCCACCGGCGTGCAGAAACGCATCGAACGGGCACTCACGCTCGGGCTCCACTACCCCCACGCATACGCCGCCTACGCCGCGGGGCACATCACGCGCACGCACGTCGACCAGATCGTCCGCCGCACCCCGATCACCGACATCGCCCGCGCCTACCGGAAGGCGGGCGCCGACGGCACGATCGGGGAGCTCGCGGCTGACCAGGCGATGACGATGCTCCTCACCTCGGCCGAGCAGACCCCGCTGATCGGCGACACGGGCGACGCGAACGCGTTCACCGGGATCGCCGGCGCGATCACGGCCCGGGTCACGATCACCATGCCGTTCACGGGCCTCCTGCCCGAGACCGAGGACGCCGGGGACCTCCCGGAGCTGGAGGGCAAGACGCCGATCAGTCCGCACGTCGCCCGCGCCCTGCTGGGGAACGCGGACGAGGTCGTCCGCGTCGTCACGCATCCGCTGACCGGGGTGACGATCACCTCGGACCTGTACCGGGCATCGGCGAGTCTGCGCCGCTTCCTCGGCGTCCGGGACATGAGATGCCGGTGGGCCGCCTGCGCCAGAGACGGCGACGATATCGACCACACCCTGGACTACCAGTACGGCGGGAAGACCACCCCGGAGAACCTGGAAGTGCTGTGCAAACGGCACCACACCGTGAAGCACACCACCGCCAAGACGACGGGCGAACGGCTGTGGAGAGTGAGACACATCGAGGGCGACGGCCTCGGCCGATTGGAGTGGGTCACCTCGAACGGCACGGTCCTCGCCGACGACCCGCCGCGGAGCCCGGGCGTGATCTTCGTCCCGACCGACCCGGTCGACGTCCCGCCGCCGTTCTCACCCGAATCCCACCCGTCATCACCGTGAGTGCGGGGTTCCAACGTGCGGCCGCACGGACCACGAGCCGGAACGCGACGCGCGCGCACGCGCGGCTCAGTCGAAGTTCACCGTGTTCACGATGGTCGTACGGATGTCGTTGCGCGCCTGCTCCGCCTCGGCGGAGTCGGTCGAGAACGCCGTGACGGCCACCCAGGTGGGGCTGCCGCCCTGCGGCACCGTCGTCACCTGGACGACGAGATCCCCCATGCTC
>Ga0153917_1000787_pt1 | contig 16849 bp, 11 predicted proteins | sample TSFL001MetaG_FD_104695 | JGI IMG/M metagenome (GOLD analysis project Ga0153917, IMG submission 104695) | Attine ant fungus gardens microbial communities from Florida, USA - TSFL001 MetaG | ecosystem: Host-associated > Fungi > Mycelium > Unclassified | place: USA: Florida, Paynes Creek Historic... | reverse complement strand
TCCGGGCCGTGGACGGCGGGCAGCAGCAGGCCGGCCTCGGCATCCGGGTCGGCGTCCGACCCGACCGCGTCCAGCGCCTCCCGGTACGCGTGCACCGGCACGAGCTCGCCGCACTCGGTGTACCAGTCGACGGCGAACACCGCCTCGATCGAGGAGACGATCTCGTCGCGCAGCTCCACCGTGATGTCGTTCCAGCGCCGGCCGATCTCCCGGTTCCTCTTCGATCCGTAGGTCGCCTCGATCATGTTCAGCGAGCCCAGGACCGCGGCGACGCCGTCGACGACGAGCAGCTTGCGGTGGTTGCGGAGGTCGATGCGGCGCATCTTCCGCTGCAGCGGGAGGAAGGGCAGCATGAGGTGCCAGTCGATGCCCGCATCCGTCATGCTCCGCAGGAAGCGGCGGAAGCCCGGGTACTTGCGCGAGCCGAGATGGTCGAGCAGCACGCGCACCCGCACGCCGCGTCGCGCCGCAGCCTCGAGCGCGCGGAAGAATCCTTCGGTCGCGGCGTCGCGCGCCATGATGTAGATCTCGACGTGCACCGACTCCCGCGCGCCCTCGACGAGCCGGGTCATGCGGTCGATGCTCTCCTCGTAGTCCATGAGCACGCCGCGGTTGATCCCGGTGACCATGGGCAGCGAGGTGAGCGCGCGGGAGAGCTCGACGACGCCCGCGAGATCCGGCGGCAGGAGCGCCGACTCGGGCGCGGGAGGCACGCTCTCGGTGCCCTGGGCGAGCAGGCGGTTCGCCTGCGCCTGGATGCGGGCGCGGCGCCGGTTGATGTAGGGGCTGCCGATGAGGAGGAACAGCGGCACCCCGACGATCGGCAGGAAGAGGATGAGCAGCAGCCAGGCCGTCGACGACGACGGCCGCCGGTTCTCGGGCACGACGCCGATGGCGACGATCTTGATGACGTAGTCGACGATGACGAAGATCGTGCTGACGATCGCGAGGTCGTTCATGCGCTCGTGGTCCTTCCGCTCCCGGTGCGACCGGGAGATCCGTGCTCGTCGTCGAGGTCGGCGCCGTGCCCGCGGGCCTCGGCGACGGCGTCCTCGCACTCGTTCCGCGCCCGGCGCAGCCTCCTCGCGGCCGCCCGGCGACGGGACGGCGGGGCGGCGGCGTGCTCCGCCTCGGCCAGTCGCAGCCGGGCCCGCGCCTCGAGCGCGATCGTACGCAGCCGGGCGCGGCGGTCGGCGTCCGCGTCGTCGGCTCCTGCTCCGACGCCCGCGGGATCACCCGAATCACACGAATCGCCCGGTCCATCCGAGTCGCCCGTCTCGCCCGCCGGATCCGTCGCGAGCAGCGGCTGGTCCCTGTCCTCGGCGCTGAGGGCGATCCAGGATGCCGCGACGAGGATCACGATCGCGATCAGCCGGCACCACAGCAGCAGCGCGACGACGACCGCGAAGGTCGCCAGCAGCGGGTTGCTCGGCGTGTGCGCGAGGAAGAGGCCCGCCCCGAGCTGCAGCAGGGTGACCGCGCCGCCGCCGAGCAGCGCCCCGGGCAGGATCGTGCGCCACGCGATACGCGTGCCGGTGAGGAAGCGCACCAGCAGGGCGAGCGCCGCCGTCGCGACGACGAACATCACGACCACGAATCCGGCTCTCGTGAGCAGGTCGAAGGCCGGCCGGGAGAGGCTCCAGCCGAACAGGTCGAACACCTGGCGCAGCGCCCAGACGCCCGCGAAGCCGAGGATCGATCCCAGCAGCAGCGCGAGGCCGAACGCGAGGCCCGCCAGGACGTCCCTGACCTTGAGCAGGACGAAGTTGCGGTCGTCGTAGGGCAGCCCGAACATGTCCCGCACGGCGCGGCGGGCGAAGGTGATCGCCGTGATGGTCGTCCAGAGCACGCCGCCGACGGCGACGGCTCCCGTCACGCTCAGCACCCCGGTCGAGGAGGAGACGATGGCCTGCACGTCGTCGCGGGAGACGAGGCCGTGGTCGCCGATGAGGCCGGGGATGTAGCTGTTCGCGGCGGCGATCGCGACCTGCACGGCCCGATCGCTGCCGCCGAGCCAGAGCCCGGTCGACGCGAAGGCGATGTACAGCAGGCCGAAGACGGCGAAGAGCCCCTGGTAGGCGAGGCCGGCCGAGAGCAGGAATCCGTTGCGGCGCAGGAACCGCCGCCACACGCGCACCGGGAACACGCGCATCGAGCGACGGCCGAGCTCGACGGCGCGCTCGATGCGCGCCTCGACTCGCCCCTGGGCCTCGTCGCGCGCCTCCGCCTCGCCCTCGCTCCGTCCGGTCACGCGCTCGCCTCCCCGATCGTCGCGGATCGTCCTGCCGGCCCTGCCGGCCCGGCCGCCCGGCCGTTCCGGTCCCCGATGCTGCAGTCCCCCCTCGCCCGCGACACTACCGGCCGCGCAGGCCCGACCGGTCCGGGATCTCCCTCGTCTTCCTGCCGGCGTGCCGGCCAAGGGGATCGACGGGCTGATCGAGCTCGTCGGCGGCGCCGCGCTCCTGGCCGGGATCGCGGTCGGGTGCGTCCCCGGATGGGGGGGGGTCGGAGCCCCTGCGTCGACGACGCCCGGCCTCGATCAGCCCGGGGCGCCCTGAGTCGGCGCCGGAGCCGCACCCGCTCAAATACATAAGCAACTTATGCTATAAGTTACTTATGCAGAATTTCGGCGAGACGGCCGACCGCCTCTCCCATGTGATCGAGCGCCTCGTGCGCGGCCTGCGCGCCTCCGTCGGCTCCGAGCAGCTCAGCCCCGCCGCCGCCTCGGCGCTCAACCGCCTCGAGTCGGACGGCCCGCTCGGCGTCACCCGGCTCGCGCGCGCCGAGCACGTCTCCCAGCCGGCCATGACGCAGCTCGTCGAACGGCTCGTCACGGAGGGGCTGGTCGAGCGCCGCAGCCTCGAGACCGACCGCCGCTCGGTGCTCGTCAGCCTCACGGATGCCGGCCGGGCGGCCATCGCCGATCGCCGGCGGCGCCGCACCGAGCGCCTCGAGCACGACCTCGACCAACTCCCGCCCGCCGACCGCGCCGCGATCGCCGCGGCGATCCCGGCGCTCGAGCGGCTCGTCGAGGCCGAGACCGCCCGCGCTGCGACCGAGACGACCTCGACCGACCCGACCGCCCGCGAACCCGGGGCGTCGACCGGGCCCGGCCGCGGCTCGGCGGGCCCCGCCGCCTCGTCGACCGCACGGCCGGCAGGCCACCCTCGCACCTCCCCCGACACCCAGCACGACAAGAAAGCGAGCACCAGCCGATGAGCGCACCCCACGGCGCCGCATCCGACATCCTCAAGCAGCCCAAGGCGGTGTGGGCCGTCGCCTTCGCCTGCGTCATCTCCTTCATGGGCATCGGCCTCGTCGACCCCATCCTCCCCGCGCTCGCCGAGAGCCTGAGCGCGACCCCCGCCCAGGTGTCACTCCTGTTCACGAGCTACCTCGTCGTGACCGCGATCGCCATGCTCGGCGTCGGCTGGGTCTCCAGCCGCATCGGGTCGAAGTGGGCGCTCGTGGTCGGCCTCGCGCTCATCGTCGTGTTCGCGGCGCTCGCCGGCTCGGCCAGCACGATCGACGAGATCGTCGGCTTCCGCGGCGGCTGGGGCCTGGGCAACGCGCTGTTCATCGCCACCAGCCTCGCCGTCATCGTCTCCTCGGCCAGGGGCGGCTTCTCGGGAGCGATCATCCTCTACGAGGCGGCGCTCGGCATCGGCATCGCCGCCGGCCCGCTCGTCGGCGGACTGCTCGGGAACATCTCCTGGCGCGGCCCCTTCTACGGCGTGGCCGTGCTCATGGGCATCGCGCTCGTGGCGACCCTGCTGTTCATCCCGAAGACGCCGAAGCCGGCCGTCAAGACCTCGCTCGCGGCCCCGATCAAGGCGCTCGGCCACCGGGGCCTGCTGACCATGGGCATCGTCGCGCTCCTCTACAACTGGGGCTTCTTCACGATGCTCGGCTATGCGCCGTACCCCATGAAGCTCGACGCCCTGCAGCTCGGCTTCGTCTTCACCGGCTGGGGTCTGCTCGTGGCGGCCTTCGCCGTGTTCTTCGCCCCGCGCCTGCAGCGCCGCTTCGGCACGGCCCCGGTGCTCTACGCGAACCTGCTGGCCCTCGGCGTCATCATGATCGTCATCGCGCTCGGCGTCGACTCGCCGGCGACGGTCGTCGTCGCCGTCATCCTGAGCGGCGCGTGCATCGGCATCAACAACACGCTCACCACGCAGGCGGTCATGCTCGTCTCCCCCGTCGAGCGCTCGGTCGCCTCCTCGGCGTACGGCTTCGTGCGCTTCATCGGCGGCGGTCTCGCGCCGCTCGCGGCCGGCAAGATCGCCGAGTCGTGGGGAGAGCCCGCGGCGTTCGCGGTCGGCGCCGCCGCCTTCCTGATCGCGATCCCCGTGCTCGCCTCCGGCCACCGGCTCGTGGCCGAGGCCGAGCGCGCGCAGGTCGAGCCCGTCGCCACCGGCTCCACGCCCACCACGAGCGGTGCCGCCGAGGCGCCCGGGCGCCCGGTCATCGCGGCCGTCGACGGCGGCGAAGCCTCCCGGGCGATCGTCGACCGCGCCGCCGAGCTCGCCGCGAGCGCTGGGGCGCCGCTCGAGATCATCCACGTCATCGAGACCGACGTCGTCGAGGAGCTCGCCGTCTCCCCGATCCCGGAGGATGAGGCGTCGGAGCGGATGGCGGCCGCGCTGCAGCGGGTCTCGGCCACGGGCCTGACCGCGTTCGCCGCGTCGCTGCGGAGCGTGGGCGATCACGCCCGCGTGGGCGCTGCGCTCCGCGCGCACGCCGAGCAGGTGGACGCCCGCGCCGTCGTCGTGGGCCGGTCGCCCGACGGCCTCCTCGCCCGGCTCCTCGACGCCGATCTCGCGGGAGAGCTGCGTCGCGACGGCGGCCCGGAGGTCGTGCTCGTCGGCGCGGAGCCGGACGCGCCCACCGGTGCGTAGCCGCCCGCTCCCCCACGACGCGTCGCCGGCCTCCGCGAGGAGGCCGGCGACGCGTCTTCGCCCCCGCGCATCCCGCCCTCCAGCCACCGCACGTCGGCGGACCGGCACGACCCGACCCGTGCCGGTCCGCCGCGAGCGCCGCACGGAGCGCGGGCCACTCGGAGAAACAATCCCGCGCATGCAATAACCTGCGTCTACAATCATTGCGTCGGGAAGCAGAAAGCACCCGAGGAACGGCCGAGCGCCGCCCCTTCCGCGCTCCCGACGGCGCACGGTCGCGGTCCCGCCCTCGACCGAACCTGAACCGCGAACCACGAACGCCGAGAACCGCGCCTCCCCGAGCCGAAAGGGCCCCATGACCGCCGAACTCCTCACCCCGATCACCCTCCAGGCGCCGGAGGGCGAGGGCCTGCGCGTGCGCAACCGCGCCTTCGTCGCACCGATGTGCCAGTACGCGGTGGATGCCGAGGACGGCGTCCCCACCGACTGGCACCTGCAGCACCTCGGCGCCTTCGCGGCCGGCGGCTTCGGCCTCGTCGTCGCCGAGGCGACCGCGGTCGAGGCGCGCGGCCGCATCTCGGCGCGCGACCTCGGCCTGTGGAGCGACGCGCAGACCGCAGCGCACCGCCGCGTCGTCGACTTCGTGCGGAGCCAGGGCGCCGCGGCCGGCATCCAGCTCGCCCACGCGGGCGGCAAGGCGTCGACGCCGCCGTGGCTGCCCGGCCACGCCGACGGCACGGTCTCCCCCGCCGACGGCGGCTGGCCCACGATCGCCCCCTCGGACGGTCCCATCCTCGATGGCCTCGCCCCCGCGAGCGCCATGACCCGGGCGCAGATCGCCGAGGTGGTCGAGGCGTTCGCGGCGGCCGCCCGCCGCGCCGACGAGGCCGGCTACGACGTGGCGCAGCTGCACGGCGCGCACGGCTACCTGCTGAACGAGTTCGTCTCGCCGCTGACGAACCGCCGCGACGACGAGTACGGCGGCGACGCCGAGCGCCGGATGCGGTTCGGCATCGAGGTCGCCGAGGCCGTGCGCGCGGCCTGGCCCGCGCACAAGCCGCTCGGCATCCGGGTGAGCGCGACCGACTGGAACACGCAGGGCCAGGACGTCGAGGCCACGCTCGCGTTCCTGCGCGAGCTCGCCACCCGCGGCCTGATCTCGTGGGTCGACGTCTCCTCGGGCGGCCTGCGCACCGACGTGCCGATCCCCGCCGGGCACGGCTACCAGCTCGCGCTGGCCGCGCGCATCGCGCAGGGCCTCGCCGACCTCGACGTCGTCGTGTCGGCCGTGGGCCGCATCGAGGACGCCTCGCAGGCCGAGTCGGTCGTCGTCTCGGGGCAGGCGCACGCCGTCTCGATCGGCCGCGCCGCGCTGCGCAACCCGCACTGGGCGGCCGAGGCGGCGTCGACGCTCGGCGTGCCGCGCGGCCAGAACCCGGCCGCGCCGCAGTTCTGGCGCGCGGGCTGGTAGCCGCGCGCCGCGGCGAGACCGCACCCGCCGCGGCGCTCGATCGCGAGCCGGCCGGTCAGCGGGCGCGGGCGAGCGTCTCCGAGGGCCGCTCGCCGTATCGCCGGAGGTAGGCGGCGGCGAACCGCGGCAGGTGGGAGAACCCCCAGCGGTACGCCGTCTCCCCGACGGTGGTCGCCGGCCCCGGCGCGCTCAGCTCGTCGCGCACGGCGGCGAGGCGCCGCTCCTCGATGTACCGCATCGGCGTCGTCTCGAACTGCTCCCGGAATCCGCGCTGCAGCGAGCGCTCGCTCATCCCGACAACCGCGGCGACGTCGCCCGGCGACAGGCTGTCGCCGAGATGCGAGTCGATGTAGTCGACGGCGAGGCGCAGCGATCGCCGCGCCGGCGACGGGGGCGCGCCGGCGAGCGCGTCCGCGAGCGAGTTGCGCGTGCCGAGCAGGAGGCTCGTCAGCAACGTCTCCTCCCAGCCGCGCGTCAGGAGCGGATGCATCGGCTGACCGCTCATGCGGTCGTCCACGATCCCCTCGAGCGCGCGCGTCCACGACGCCGCTCCGCGCTCGATGTCGACGGTGAGGTCGGAGAAGCTCGGCCGGCGCGCCGCCGGCCGCCCCGCGAGCTGCTCGAACCGCTGCTCGAGGGCGTCCGGCGCCACGCGCAGGTGCAGCTGCTCGAAGTCGCTGCCGAGACGCATCTCCACGGTCGCCCCCGGCGGCAGCACGACGCCCGTGCGCAGCGGGACGACCGAATGGTCTCTCCCGTCGACGCGCATGGCGGCGCCGCCGGAGCGCGCGATGATGAAGTCGAAGTACTCGAGCTGCTCCGGGATGAGCGCCTCCAGCGCCGTGCCGGAGCGGAACTGCACGAGTCGCAGTCCGCCCAGGCGATACGACCAGAACCGCGCGTCGAGGCCGTCCGAGCTGCTCTTGCGGAGGGTGTGCGGGCTGAGCGCCCCGGCGATGCGCAGCCGGAACAGGTCGAGGTCCTCGAAACGGGCCATGGCGGAGTCCTCGGTGGCGCCCATCGTCACTCCCGCCTCCCGTCCTCGCGACTCGGATGCTCTCATTCTCGTCCCCCTCGACCCCGCTGTCGCGCCCGACCGAGCCGTTCCGAGCGGGCGTCGACCACTCGGCGGCGGGATCCGGATGACTGTGTCGGCAAGCGGATCCTCGACGGCCGGAGCCGTTCCTAGGGTGATCCCCTGTCAGGTCTTCAAGGAGGAAGCATGCACACCGATTTCGACGTCGCGATCGCGGGGTACGGGCCGACCGGTCTGGTCGCAGCCTCCGCGCTGGGCGCGAAGGGCCACCGGGTGCTCGTCGTCGAGCGCTGGCCCGGGCTCTACGGAATGCCCCGGCTCACCCACATCGACGGCGAGACCGCGCGCATCATCCAGCACGTCGGCGACGTCGACGACGCGCTCCGGGTGGCGCGCCCCGTCGACTCGTACACCTGGCTCTCGGGCGACGGCGAGACGCTGCTGACCGTGGACTGGAGCGGCACCTCCTCGGGCTATCCCGCGCACTTCTCGATCTATCAGCCCGACATCGAGGACGCGATCGACGCCCGCGTCCGGTCGTTCCCGAACGTGACAGTGAAGCAGGGCTGGAACCTCAACCACGTCGAGCAGGACGACGAGCGGGTCGTGCTCCGCATCCGCCCCTGGTCGCGCGATCGCAACCGGCAATGGACGGACACGGGCGAGTCGGAGACGTTCACCGCCCGGTACCTCATCGCCGCCGACGGCGCGAACAGCTTCGTGCGCGAGAGCCTCGGCATCGACCGCGACGACCTGCACTCCGACGACGTGTGGCTCAACATCGACACCGAGCAGCTCGGCGACCTTCCCGACCGCTTCGCCCAGAGCAGCCAGTTCTGCGATCCCGCCCGCCCGCACATGTTCATGCCGATCGGATTCGGTCGGCAGCGCTTCGAGGTCGCGGTGCTGCCCGGCGACGACGTCGAGGAGGCGAAGACGCTCGACCACGCGTGGCGCTGGCTGCGGGACACGCACGGCATCGGCCCGGACGACGTGCGCATCCTGCGCAACATCGTCTACACGTTCTCGGCGCGCACGGCCGAGCGCTGGCGGGACGGTCGCGTCCTGCTCGGCGGCGACGCGGCGCACACGATGCCCCCGTACATGGGCCAGGGCGCCTGCTCGGGCATGCGCGACGGCCTCACCGCCGCGTGGAAGCTCGATCTCGTGCTCCGCGGTCTCGCCGACGAGCGCCTGCTCGACACCTACGAGGCCGAGCGGCGACCGCACGCGGGCGCGATCCAGGCGACCTCCGTGTTCCTCGGCCGCCTCGCCAACACGCTCGACGCGGACGAGGCCGCCGAGCGCGACGCCATGTTCCGCTCGGGCGACGCGCCCCCGCCGCCGCCCTTCCCGACCATCGTCGCGGGCGTGATCCGAATGGACGCCGCCGGCGCCCCGATCGCGCCGGCGGGCGAGCTCGCGCCGCAGGGCCGGGTGCGCGCCGGCGATCGCTCGGGCCTCTTCGACAACGTCGTCGGCGCGGGGCTCTCCCTCGTCGCGCGCGACGATCCGCGCGCCCTGCTCGACGCGGAGCGCCTCGGCCTGCTCGAGGCGCTCGGCGCGACCATCGGCACGACCGCGCCCGGCACGCCCTGGTCCTTCGAGGACCTCGACGGCGTCTACGCGGCGTTCTTCGCCGAGCACGACGCCGCCGCGTTCATCTCCCGCCCCGACTTCCACCTCTTCGGCGCGGCCGCCGCCGAGGAGCTGCCGGGCCTCGTCGACGAGCTCGGCCTCCGGCTGTCCCTGCGCGCCGTGCCCGCCGTCGCAGCCGCGCCCGCCGTCCCCGCGGTCCCCGCCGGAAGCGAGGCGTAGGCGATCATGGCGAACCCGACGATCTCCGCGGACGAGGGGACGGCCGGTGCCGCGGCGGGGCCGGACCCCGCGAAGGCCAAGGCCGTGGCGGCGCTCTGGCGCGCCATGCCGCCGCAGCGGCTGCTCGACGGCGGCATGCGCTACGGGGACGTGCTGCGCCTCCAGGAGGCGACGGACCCGAACGGGGCCGCCGTCGACTGGGACGCCGCCGCCGAGGCGCTCGGCGACGAGCACTCGGCGTTCGCGGCCGACCGGCTCGCCGCCGGGCGCACGAGCTCGGCGGCCGGCGCGCTCCGGGCGGCCGCGGCGGACTACCTGTTCGCGCAGATGCCGCTGGCCGACGGCGACCGCAAGCACCTGCTGTACGGCAAGGCCGTCGGCGCCCTCCGCGCGCTCGCGGGCATCCCCGCCGCCCGGCTCTCGCGGGTCGAGGTGCCGTTCGCCGGGCGGAAGCTCGTCGGCTGGCTCGTCCTTCCCGCCGGCTCGCCGATCGGCGGGGTGATCGCCTTCGGCGGCCAGAGCGGATGGGGCGCGACGTACCTCCACGCGGCGGACGCCCTCGCCGCCCGCGGCATCGCCACGCTGCTGGCCGAGGGGCCAGGCCAGGGCGAGAGCCGCCTCGTCCAGGGCATCCGGCTCGACGTCGACGTCGTCGCCGCGTTCAGCGCCTTCGCGGACGCGCTCGTGCGGGCCGTGCCCGTGGATGACGGCATCCTGCCCGTCGGCATCTGGGGCAACAGCATGGGCGGCCTCTACGCCGCGCTCACCGCGGCGCGCGACGAGCGGATCGTCGCCTGCTGCGTGAACGGCGGCATCGCCGCGCCGAGGCTCATGGGCATGCGCACCTTCGACGAGCAGGCCGCGGCGATGCTGGGCAGCGACGATCCCGCCGCGATCCAGGCGAACTTCGACCGGCTCCGGTTCGACCCCTCGATGCGCATCGCGGGCGACGTGCTCGTCGTGCACGGCACCGCCGACCCGCTGGTGTCCCTGGCCGATCAGCAGCCGTTCCTCGACGCCGCCGATCCCGCGCGACGCACGCTCGAGATCTGGGAGGGCGGCGACCACACCGTGTACAACCGGGGCGACGAGCGCAACGACGTGGTCGCGGACTGGTTCGCCGAGCGGTTCTCGCGGTCGTCGCGCCCGGCCCCCGCCACGATCCCCGCCCCAGCTCAGGAGGAATGATGCCCCTCGCCTTCGATCACCGCTCGCTCGCCCAGCGAGTGATCTTCCGACCCGACGGGGCGGCGTCGGCCGTCGCGGACGCGCTCCACGACCTCGGCGCCGCACGCCCGCTCCTCATCGCCGGGAGCACCGGGACCGAGCTCGCCGGCTCGATCGCGACGGCGTTCCCGCACGCCGCGATCGAGCGCGACGTCGTTCAGCACGTCCCGGCGGAGCGCGCCGCCGCCGCCCGGGATCGGCTGCGCGGCACCGAGACGGACGTCCTGGTCTCGATCGGCGGCGGCTCCGCCACGGGCCTCGCCAAGGCCCTCGCGCGGGACACGGGCCTGCCGATCGTCGCCGTGCCGACGACCTTCTCCGGGTCGGAGGCGACGAACGTGTGGGGGCGGACGGAGCGGGGCCGCAAGTCGACCGGCGTCGACGACCGCGTCCTGCCACGGGTGGTCGTGTACGACGTCGCGCTCTTCCGCGGGCTCGACCGCTCGCTCGCGATGACGTCGGGGCTCAACGCGCTCGCCCACGCCGTCGACGCCCTGTGGGCGCCGCGCGCCGACCCGATCAACGCCGCCACGGGCGAGGACGGCATGCGCGCGCTCGTGCCCGCACTGCGCGCGCTCGCGCGCCTCACCGGCAGCCCGGCCGGCGACGAGCCGACGGCCGACGGGGGCTCGCTCGACGAGGCGCTCGAGCAGCTCCTCCTCGGCGCGTATCTCGCCGCAGTCGCGTTCGCGAGCGCAGGATCGGGGCTGCACCACAAGATCTGCCACGTCCTGGGCGGGTCGTTCGGCCTGCCGCACGCCGAGACCCACGCGGTCGTGCTGCCCTACGCGGCCGCCGTGAACCTCCGGAACGCCCCGGCCGCGCGAGCACGGCTCGCCGGCCTCTTCCCCAGGACGACGCCGGCCGAGGGGCTCTTCGCTCTCCAGCGCGAGCTCGGCGCGCCGAGCTCGCTGCGAGCGCTGGGGCTCGACCGCGGCGACGTCGAGCGGGCGGCCCGGCTCTCCTTCGAGGCAATGCCGGCCTCGAACCCCGGTTCGCTCCAGCCCGCCGATCTCGAGCGGCTGCTCGCCGCCGCCTGGGCGGGCGATCCCGCAGCGGTCGCGATCCGGACGAGCTGACGACCGGCACCGCGACCGCACCCCACGACGAAGGAACCCGAAGGAACCCGCATGAACCAAATCGTCTCCCCCGAGCAGTCCCGTCGCGAGCAGGAGCTCGTCGACCGGGTCCGCGCGTCGTTCGAGAACGCCGAGGACCCCCGCCTGCGCGAGCTCATGCAGGCGCTCGTCAAGCACCTCCACGCGTTCGTCCGCGAGGTGCGGCTGACCGAGGGCGAATGGGACGCGGCGATCCGCTTCCTCACCGAGGCCGGCCGGATCACCACCGACACCCGCCAGGAGTTCGTGCTGCTCTCCGACGTGCTGGGCGCCTCGATGCAGGTCATCGCGGTCGGCAACGAGGCCGAGGGGAACGCCACCGAGGCCACGGTGTTCGGCCCGTTCTTCGTCGAGGACGCGCCGCGGATCGAGTGCGGGGAGGACATGTCGTTCGGGGCGCAGGGCGAGCCGTGCTGGGTCGAGGGCACGGTCTCCGACACCGAGGGCCGGCCGATCCCCGGCGCCCGTATCGAGGTGTGGGAGGCCGACGAGGACGGCTTCTACGACGTGCAGTACGACGACGACCGCCGAGCGGCGCGGGCGCACCTGTTCAGCGACGCCGACGGCGGCTACCGCTTCTGGGGGCTCGCCCCGACCCCCTACCCGATCCCCCACGACGGACCGGTGGGACGCATGCTCGAAGCCGTCGGACGCTCGCCGATGCGCGCGAGCCACCTGCACTTCATGGTCACGGCTCCCGGATACCGCCGCCTCGTGACGCACATCTTCGTGCGCGGCGACGAACTGCTCGCGAGCGACTCCGTGTTCGGGGTGAAGGAGTCGCTGATCAAGGACTTCGTCTCGCACGAGGCCGGAAGCCGAGCGCCCGACGGCCGCGAGATCGCCGGGACGTGGAGCGACGTGCGCTTCGACATCGTGCTGGCGCCCGAGCGGGCCTGAGCCGCTCGGACCCGCGCATCCGGTCGGGTCGTCTCCCGCCGGACGCCCGCACCCGCACCCGCACCCGCACGGGGCTATCATGCGGGCGTGCCCACGAGCTTCACCCGGCTGACGCAGGGCGTCGCCGCCCAGCTGAGCGCTTTCCTGAGCGCGGAGACTGGCAGCTCGCGCGTGCTCATCGCGGCGATCGTCGTCGCGCTCGCATGGGACAACGCGAGCCCGGACTCCTACGAGACGGTGTGGTCGAGCCCGCTCTCCGTCTCCTTCGGCGACCTCGGGATGTCGCTCGAGCTGCGCGACTGGGTGAGCAGCGGGCTGATGACGCTGTTCTTCCTCGTCGTCGGCCTCGAGGCGCGCCGCGAGTTCGACCTCGGATCGCTCCGCCGTCGCCGCGACTTCGTGCTGCCCGCCATCGCCGGCACCGCCGGCATGCTCGTGCCCGTCGCGATCTACCTCGCGATCAACGGCACGGGCGCGCCGGGCGCCGCGCCCCACGGCTGGGGCGTCGCCATGTCCAGCGACACGGCGCTCGCGCTCGGCCTGCTCGCGATCGTCGCCCCCGGCATCCCCGATCGCGCCAAGGGGTTCCTGCTCACGCTGTTCATCGTCGACGACCTCATCGCGCTGGCGGTGATCGCGGTCGGCTACAGCGAGGGCTTCGCGCCGCTTCCGTTCGTCATCGGCGTCGCGTGCTTCGCCGCCTACCTGGTCGTGCGGAACTTGCCGCTCGTCGTGCCGATCGCGTGGGTCTTCGCGGTCGCGTCGTGGGCGGGGATCGCGCTCAGCGGCGTCGACCCGCTCGTGGTGGGCCTCGCGATCGGCCTCTGCACGCGCGCCTACACACCGGAGCGCGACCGGCTCGACGAGGCGACGACGCGGTTCCGCCGCTTCCGCGAGCAGCCGACCTTCGCCCTCGCCAGGCAGGCGCGCGACGGCATGCGCGACGCCCTCTCCCGCAACGAGCGGCTGACGAGCGTGTTCCACCCCTGGAGCGGCTTCGTCATCGTGCCGCTCTTCGCGCTCGCGAACGCGGGCGTCCCCCTGGACGGCGAGTCGCTCGCCCGCGCCGCCGCCTCGCCCATCGCGATCGGCATCGTGGTCGCCTACGCGCTCGGCAAGCCCGTCGGCATCCTCCTCGCCACGCAGGCGGTGGCCCGACTGAGTCGCGGCCGGCTGCGCCCGCCCGTCGGCTGGGCGTCTCAGGCGGGCATCGGCACCATCGCCGGCGTCGGCTTCACGGTGTCGCTGCTCATCGCGGGCCTCGCCCTCGACGGCGAGGAACTGGAGTCCGCCAAGATCGGCGTCCTCGCAGCGGTCGTCGCGAGCACCCTCGTCACCTGGGCGTTCTTCGGCGTCGTCGGCCGGCTGCCCGCCAGGACGCGCGCCCGTGCCCTGCTCGGCGACGGCGACTCGATCACCGACCTGGCGGATGCCGTCGACGAGCGCATCGACCACATCCGCGGGCCCCGCGACGCCGCCGTCACGATCGTCGAATACGGCGACTTCGAGTGCCCGTACTGCGGGCTCGCCGAGCGCGACGTGCGCGCGCTGACCGCGACGAGCGACATCGCGATCAGGTTCGTCTGGCGGCATCTGCCGCTCACCGCCGTGCATCGGCACGCGCAGCTCGCCGCCGAGGCCTCGGAGGCGGCAGCGGCGCAGGGCCGGTTCTGGGAGCTCCACGACCTGCTGCTCGAGCGGCAGGACCGCCTGGACGAGCTCGACCTCGTCGAGCACGCATCCGGGCTCGGCATCGACCCGGCCCGCGTCGCCGCAGCGCTGCGCGACGGCGCCCACCGCGAGCGCGTCGCGCGCGACGTCGACTCGGCCGAGCGCGGCGGCGTCGCCGGCACGCCGACCTTCTTCATCAACGGCCGACGCCACCACGGCGCCTACGACGTGGAGACCCTGCGCGCCGCCGTGCTGGAGGCCTACCAGGAGAGCCTCCGCTGAGCCTGCTGCGGCCCGCCGCTTCCAGGCCGGCGGAGCAGAAGCGGGCAGCACAAGACGAGGCGCTCGCATCTCGAGTACTGCGACGGCCTCGCCGATTTTCCCCCGATCGGCGTCTCCGGGGACGACGTACGCCCGGGTCTGCGGACGATCGGATTCCGACGACGCGTCGTCGTCGTCGCGTTCACGACGGCGGACGAGACCGTCGAGGTGCTCGGCGTCTACCACGGAGGCCGGGACTACGAGCGCGCGCTGGCCGCGGAGGCCGGATGAGTCGCCGGGCGACCGGCTGAGTCCGATCCGGCTCAGGCGGAGGCGCGGGCGGGCGGGGGCGCCCAGGCGGTGCTGAGGGCGGCCCAGATCAGGGGCGAGTGCTCGGGGGCGCCGTCGCGCGACCACGCCTCGGCCTGGGCGCGCTGCCAGGCGCACACGGCGGCGACCGGGTCGGCGGCCTCGTGGGCGGCGTCGACCGCGACGACGGCGGCGCTGAACGGGCCGGACGCCGGTGCGGATGCGGATGCGGATGCGGATGCGGATGCGGATGCGCGATCGTGGGCGACGGCGGCGAACCCGGCATCCGTCGGGAGGGTCCAGCGGGCGGCGGTCACGTGCTCGGCGCCGAGGCGCACCATGACCGCGACGAGTCCCGCGGGCTCGGCGAAGCGCGCGTCGCCGCCGGACTCGCAGGCGACGAGCGCGACCCGGGCGGGGAAGCGCCAGGGCGCGGCATCCGTCGCGCCGAAGGCGAGGTCGGCGGCGCTGAGCGGGCGGTGGCCGCCCATCGGCGCGGCGCGGCCGGGCGTGCGGGCGTCGTCGGAGAGGTGCAGGCGCGCGTCGAGGCCGTGGCCGCCGCTCGACACGTGTCCGACGTAGAGCAGCCGGGACGCGTCGGCCAGGAGCGCGCGCAGCCGGTCGCGATCGATGACGCCGCCGACGGCGGGCTCGGTGCCGCGCCGGCGCGCGCCGAGGCGGCGGACGACCTCGGCGACGGGCGACGCGGCGCGGGCTCCGGGCGAGTCGGCGGAGAGCGGGAGGCGATCGCCGAACGCCGGAGCCGCCCCGGAGGCCGGGACCGCCGCGCCTGGAGCCGTCGTCCCCAGCACCGGCGCGAGCGCGCCGCCCGGCACGAGTGGGTCGAGCACGGCGACGACCGGGCCGCGCGGGTCGTGCACCGAGACGCGTCGGCCGACGGCGCCGCGCACGCTCGCGGGCGGCAGCGTCGACACGTCGACCTCGTGCACCATGCGCCGACCCTCGTCGACGAGCAGCGCCTCCCACGGCACCCGGGCGAGCGACCGCGAGGGCTGGATGCGCAGGTGCGGCCGCAGACCCCGCTCGAGCAGCACGTTCAGCTCAGCGCCGAGCCGGGACGGGACGAGCGCCCCGGCCAGCCGCGCGGCGAGGCCGGCCTCCCGCTCGGGGTCGCCGAGGGGGCCCGCCATCGCCCGCTCGAGCGCGGCGCGCACCGTCTCGCCGGGCATCGGCGACGGGACGGCGGCGTCGAGCTCGACGAGCACGGGCTGCACGAGGGCGCGGGGCACGGCGACGACGCGCGGCGCTTCGAGGGCGTGCTCCCAGCGCCACATGGCGTAGAGGTCTCCGGCGTCGACGAGCTTGAGCTGGACGCGCGGGCGGCCGCCGGCGAAGCGCTCGACGACGCCGAGGTCGCCGGGAGGGTGGGGCGCGGGCGCGGTCACGGGGTCCGCCGCTTCTCGGGGTCGGGGGCGCCCGGCCGAAGGGTGGGGACGAATGCGCGGATGCGGGAAGCAGCGCACCGCCGATCCGCATGAACGCGCCGATCTCGCCGAGGGCGACGCACGTCGCCCGGCGCGCGTCCCCACCGTTCGGCCGGCCCCTCGCGGAGCCCCGCGCTCACCATGCGTCGATCACCTCCGTCGATCGGATGCCGAGCCGGTAGCGCCGCTCGGCCTCGTCGATCCAGGCGTGGAACTCTCGGCTGCCGTCGGGGAAGGCGCGCACGCGCGGAGGCAGAGCGGGCAGGATGCGCGGCGGGTCGGCGGAGGCCGGGGCGTCGGACCGGATGAGGCCGCCGGCGGCGTCCGCGGAGGCCGCGCGACCGGTGGCCGCGTCCAATGCCCCCGCGTCCGCATCCGCATGCGTCGTACCCGTCGGGCCCGGCGCGCCGGACGCCGCGAGCGCGAACGGCGAGCGCACGCTCGACAGCTCCTCCTCGCCGGACCGGGCCCAGGGCGCCGGTTCGCCGTCGACGAGCGAACCCGTCCGGCCCGCCTCGACCGCCGCCTCGGCATCCGCATCCGCCGACGCCGATGCCGATGCCGATGCCGATGCCGATGCCGACGAGCAGACGAACTCGACGAGCTCCACCGCGAGGCGCGTCTGCCGCAGCGCCGCGACGATCCGGAAGGCGCTCGACAGCGAGGCCCCGGCGACCTGCGCGACCCAGCGCTCG
>Ga0153917_1000786_pt1 | contig 16897 bp, 13 predicted proteins | sample TSFL001MetaG_FD_104695 | JGI IMG/M metagenome (GOLD analysis project Ga0153917, IMG submission 104695) | Attine ant fungus gardens microbial communities from Florida, USA - TSFL001 MetaG | ecosystem: Host-associated > Fungi > Mycelium > Unclassified | place: USA: Florida, Paynes Creek Historic... | reverse complement strand
GGTGCCCATCGTTGAAGGTGCCGGCGGCGTCATCACCGACTGGGACGGTCAACCCCTCACGATAGCATCAGACGGTCGTGTCATCGCGGCGGCTACACCGGACCTGCATGCTCAAGTTCTCCACATGTTGCAGAGTTAAATGGGCGACAAATCTACCTCAATTTATTAACTGTGTGAGCTGTCCATCGCTCCAAGAGGCTTCGTCGCTGCTCAAGATAGTCGGTGCGCCGGTATGCACGTTCCACCTTGCCGCCCACGGTATGCCCCAACGTCGCCTCCGCAACCTCATAAGGCGTATTCGTCGTCTCGGCGATCCAGTCACGCAGGCTGGAACGAAAGCCGTGCGGGCGAGCCGCCATCTCACGGCGCTCCATCAACCGCGCCATGGTGGCATCCGAAATTACGCCCTTCCTGATGCTTGGAAAAAGATAGCCGTCGCGAGCGAGGGGCTTCGCCTGCTCGATGAGCGATAGCGCTTCCGGTACGAGCGGGACACGAAAATCGGGCGTTTTGTCTTTGCGCCCCTTCTGCTTTTCACCGGGGATCGTCCAAACATCGCCCTCGATTTGCTCAAGTCGAAGGTAGCGCAGGGGCGCTGAGCGAACTCCCGTCAGGATCAAAAGCCGCAAGGCTAGGTGTGTCGTCGTGCCGTCGGAGAGGGAAGCATAGAAAACCGGAACGTCTGCCCAAGGAAGCGCCGGGATGTTCTCTGCCTTATGCCTCTGCTGCCCCAGTAGCGCCCTCGCCTTCTCAGTCGCCTGCAGATCCACCTCATGCCCCAAGGCGGCTGCATGACGCATGCAGATGGCAAGGCGGTTCAGAGCCTTTCGTGCCGTCTCGGCCTTGGAATGCCAAATCGGCAACAGGGTATCGCGGATATCGATCTGGTCGATCTCTCCAACGGCCTTCTTCCCGAGTTTCGGCAGAATGTGAATTTCCAGCGGACTGAACCAGCGGCCAGATTTCCCATCATTTTTGAGTTCAGCCTTGCGGCTTTCGAAGGCGTCCTTGGCCACATCCTCCAGCAAGTGAAGACGCTTTTCAGCCTGCCGGCGCTCTCGCTCGCGTTCGTTGATCGGATCGAGGCCTTTGGCAACGGCAGAACGCCATTTGTCCGCTGCCTCTCGGGCGTCCTTCAAAGATACGTCCTGAACGGAGCCCAGCCCCATTTCCCGGCGTCGACCGTGCATCGTATAACGGAGGACCCATTGGCCCGGTCCCTCGTCTCGTTTGTACAGCCAGAGACCGCCGCCATCAGATAGTTTACCGGGGCCGGCATTTTTTACGGCAAGCGCTGAAAGCTTGTTCAATGCCCTCGTCAATTTGATCCCCCTTTTGATCCCCCTTTCGCTTTTCGCTTCAGGTGAACAAAGGCGTACTACAATAGACGCAACTTCACAAGAAAACGCAGGAAAATCAGCAAATCAGCGCCGCTATTGAGCAAAATTATACCTAGGTGCACAAGCATTCAATGCTGGCATGGGGCACCATTTTATAAAATCACCAGGCAATTTCAGGAAGTAGCGCCCCTCAGGGGCCGACGGCGAACAGCCGTCCCGTGGCAGGCTGCATGGACCCGTTCCGATGGAGGCTTCCGCTCGGAAAGCGTTCTTCTCAGAACTTGTAAGCTACACCCAACTTGAATGTCCCAACGGTCAAACTGTCCTTTGTCCCCGCATACCATGAGTTTCCCTGATCATCCGAGAAGTCGAGATCGCGGGTCTTGCCGTAATCGGCGTAAAGGTAGTCTGCGCGCATCACCCAGTTTGGGGACAAGCCGTATTCCACGCCCAGTCCCGCAGCCCAGCCTACTCTCGTCTGGGACTTGCTATAGGTATTTCCCGCGATATGCGTCCAACCGTCTTCAAAATTGGAAACCGCCACACCGGCGGTGACATATGGAAGAAAAGCGTCGAAGGCGTAGCCCATTCGCACAAGCGCCGAGCCTTGATTTTTCAGTTTGCTGTAGCCGACGAAATTGGGATCAACACTGCCGGAATTGGTGCGGTGGGGAACATTGTCCGAATCCGCAAAGCTGTACGTGCCGTTGACTTCCACGCCAACTACAATGTTGTTGCTGAACTGGAAATTATACCCCGCATAAGCTCCGATCCCGGCGCCTCGCGGGTCATAAATGAAGTACTCATGGTTGTTTGGGTTAAAGGACGCATCGTCGTTCCTGGTCGCAGCCTTGCTCCGACTATAGCCGGCATTCAACCCGATATAGAATCCGCTCCAATCATATCGAGCACTTGATCGAACGCTGGCCTGAGATACTTGAAGTGCAGCATCGTCAGCGAGAGCATCAGACATCAGCAATGGGAAAAACGCCCCAAGGAGCGGGAGGCATTTCATTGCGACCCCACGATAAATCCGCACGCGATTCATTTTGCGCCCCAAAATCAGCATCTAAAACCACTTTGGGTATTAACCTTGCCTAGCGCTGACTACACTTCCCACTACGCGAGAACTGACAGCCTTAAATGGCAGAAGAGGAATCTTCCCCCATCAATGAGACGGAAGCCCGCTCATTTCGATTGCCTGTCACAAATAGCCGGCTTCAATCCAGATGCGACGGCGGCGTCGCTACGGCAAGGCAGACGATGATACCGTCAAGCTGATGTCCGCCGCGATGTCGCTAGGAACCCGGAGATGAAATCGACGGCCTCGTCGCCGCTTCTCAGGCCGAGATGAATGCTCTTGGCTATTCCGATCTTCCCGATCCGGACCGCACATACGCCTAGCTCGGCTGCCTCCTGGCGAACGAGCCAGCTCGGAATGGCGCTGACGCCGCGACCTGCTGCAACGAGCTGAAGCATCATCTCCGTGGTCTCGACATTCCGGTGGTGTCGCGGACGGCAGTTGGCGGGAACCAGGAATTGCGTGAACACATCCAGCCGCTCCGGCGGCACCGGATAGGTGAAGAGAGTTTCCTCCAGCAGATCCGCAGGCTCGGCATGATCCTTGAGCGCAAGCGGGTGATCCGTCGGTACGGCGAGTACGAGTTCGTAATCAAACACCGGCAGATAGTGGATGCCCGGCGCCTCGATCGGGTCGGGGGTGATCAGGATATCGATCTCGTATCCCGCCAGCGCCGCGACGCCGCCGAAGGCAAATGATGTCGTCAGCTCCAGGTCGACGTCCGGCCAGTCCACCAGGTAGGGTTTCGTGACCCCCATCAGCCATTGGTGGCAGGGATGGCATTCCATGCCGATTTTGAGTGAGCCCCGCTGTCCCTGGCGATAGTCGGACAAGACGTCTTCGGCCCTCTCCATCTGGGGCAGGACGCGTTGCGCCAGTCTGACGATGTAGCGACCGGCCTCGGTGAGGCGAAGGTTGCGGCCGTCCTTCTCCCACACGGCGACGCCATAGCGCTCTTCGAGCTTTCGGATCGTGTGGCTGAGCGCGGACTGGGTCACATTCAGCCGTTCCGCCGCCGCCGTCAGGCTGCCCATGCGGTCGACTTCGCGCAGGATCGACAGATGTTGTCTGTCCAGCATGGTCATGTCCTCCCTTGCTCGAGGACGACGGCCCCGTCATGGACTGGAACCGGCCGGTGGTCCTTATCGACCGCCACCATGCTGAAGCGCCCCGTGGCGGTAACGTGCCGCTCGCCCGTCAGCAGGTTTTCGGACCAGAGTTTTGTCTCGATGGACATGGAGCTGCGGCCGACGCGTTCGACACGTGCCTCCGCCTCGACGATTTCACCAATCTCGATTGCCCTTGCGAAGTCGATGCGCTCGGATGATGCCAGCACCACCAGCTTGCCGGAATGGCGCGACGCGGCGACGAAAGCGGCCTTGGTCATGTAGGCGATTGCCTCGCCCCCGAACATCCGGCCGACGCTGTTTGCCTGATCCGGGAAGACGATATCGACCATGGCGACGGCCTCGCTCGGTTCCGGTTCCTCCGCAGGAAGAAGTTCGGGCAAGGCATAGCGCGCGGCATCCTCGCCTTCGGGGATGGCGACCATGTGGAAGATGCCGCGCGTGCAGGTGTGCCGCTTGCGGCCGACAATGGTCTCCGCCGCCATTTCCACCTCGACGGTCAGGGAACGGCGTCCGGCCTTGATGGGGCTCGCCGTGAATTCCACGATATGCCCGATGCGTGCAGGCTGCTTGAAATCGATGCGTTCGCAGGAGGCGGTCACGAAGGGCGCCCGGCCGAAGCGGGTTGCCGCGATGAAGGCGACGCGATCCATGAGGGCAAGGCCGGTTCCCCCGAAAAGGGTGCCGTGATGGTTGGTATCTCCGGGAAAGACGATGTCGATAAGACGGGTTGTCGGACCGTTCCGGGCGGGCTTTCCTGTCATCGTGGTCTCTGTCATCGGCGCTGCCATCAGGTTGCGGCAGGGCATAGACATGACGCAGAGACGACGGCACGGGAGTACCGACGCGAAAGCGGCACTCCGGGACACCCCGCCCGTGGACGTTATCTATCGCGGCAGGTCTCCTGGCTTGCGGGTCATTGCTTCCGTCCGTCTTCCCGAGGAACGCCTCAGTGACATGAATGGACTTTCGCTCGCCGCTTACAGTTGCGGGGGCAGCTTCGGATTCGGGCCATGTCCCTCACCGAGATTCCCTCTTAGCTCCGGACTTTCGCCCGCAGAACCACGATAGGGAACCAATGTCGCATGACGCCGAGGGGGTCAAGGCACCTGTCACGGGAATGTGCCGGAGATGTCCATCGCGCTGAAGCCTGCCTCCTTGAAACCGCGGCTCATGCCCACGGCGTTGCGAATTCTGGCCCGGGGGGAGCGTTGCGCAGAACCATGAGCATGTCTCATGCTTCAATGAGATAAAACCATTTTTTGCCAATGCTTTCGTCAGCTACATAGCACGCACCGCCGTTAGCTCCAGAGAGTACGAAGACTGCTGACTGAGAAAACCGGAAAAGAAGATTGGAAGCCCTGCTTATCAGAAAAAAGATACAGGGTTTTTCTCGGAAATCAGGATACGATCGCGATGAAAAACGATTTTACATTTACGATAAAGAGTATTTCTTTCGATGAGGATTATTCCCCATCGGAAAATACACGGATCACGACCAATTTTGCCAATCTGGCCCGAGGGGAAAGTCGCCGGGAAAACCTGCGCAACGCCTTGCGGATGATCGACAATCGTTTCAACGCCCTGGCGCATTGGGATAACCCTAACGGCGACCGGTATTCCGTCGAACTCGAAATCATTTCCGTCGAGATGAACATCGATGCGGGGAACGAAGCCTTCCCGTTGATCGAGATCTTGAAAACGAACATCGTCGATCGAAAGACGGACGAGCGCATTCAGGGCGTTGTAGGGAATAACTTCTCCTCTTACGTGCGGGATTACGACTTCAGCGTCTTGCTGCCGGAGCACAACAGGAACCGCCCTGAATTCAGCACGCCGGAGAATTTCGGCGAGCTGCATGGAAACCTGTTCAAGGGCTTCCTGAATTCAGAGGCCTACAAAGAGAATTTCCATAAGCCGCCGATTATCTGCCTGAGCGCTTCCAGCAGCAAGACCTATCATCGGGCTGACAATCATCACCCCATACTGGGTGTCGAGTACCATCAGAACGAGTTCTCCCCGACCGACCAGTACTTCAAGAAAATGGGCCTGCAGGTTCGCTATTTCATGCCGCCGAACAGCGTCGCGCCGCTGGCGTTCTATTTTCTCGGCGACCTGCTTGGCGATTACACCAATCTTGAGCTTATCAGCACCATCAGCACGATGGAGACATTTCAGAAGATCTACCGGCCCGAGATCTACAACGCCAATTCCGCCGCGGGCACCTGCTACCAGCCGAACCTGAAGCACTCGGATTATTCATTGACGCGCATTGTCTATGACCGGGAAGAGCGCAGCCGCCTGGCCGTCGAGCAGGGAAAGTTCGCCGAAGAGCATTTCATCAAGCCATACAAGACCATTCTCGAGCAGTGGTCTGCCACTGCGTTCTTTGACGAACGGAAAATACAAGGTCGCCTGCCATGAAAAAACTGTTGCCCACTTCAACCGCCGGCAGCTTGCCGAAGCCCTCCTGGCTTGCGCAACCCGAGACGCTCTGGTCGCCCTGGAAATTGCAGGACGAGCAACTGACGGAGGGCAAGCAGGACGCCCTGCGCTTGTCTCTGGACGACCAGCGGCAGGCCGGGATCGATATCGTCAGTGATGGCGAGCAAACGCGCCAGCATTTCGTGACGACATTCATTGAGCACCTCGACGGCGTCGATTTCGAAAAACGCGAGACCGTTCGAATTCGCGATCGCTACGATGCGAGTGTCCCGACGGTCGTCGGCGCCGTATCGCGCCAGAAGCCGGTCTTCGTTGAAGACGCAAGGTTCCTGCGCCAGCAGACGAAGCAGCCGATCAAGTGGGCGCTGCCGGGTCCGATGACCATGATCGATACGCTTTTTGACGACCACTATAAAAGCCGCGAGAAGCTGGCCTGGGAATTCGCCAAGATCCTCAATCAGGAAGCCAGGGAACTGGAGGCTGCCGGTGTCGATATCATCCAGTTCGACGAGCCCGCATTCAACGTCTTCTTCGACGAGGTGAACGACTGGGGTGTCGCCACCCTGGAAAAGGCGATCGAAGGCCTGAAATGCGAAACCGCCGTGCATATCTGCTATGGTTACGGCATCAAGGCCAATACGGACTGGAAAAAGACGCTGGGGTCGCAGTGGCGGCAATATGAGGAATCGTTCCCCAAGCTGCAGAAATCCAGCATCGGCATGATCTCCCTGGAATGCCACAACTCTCATGTTCCGATGGATCTGATCGAACTGATCCGAGGCAAGAAGGTGATGGTCGGGGCCATCGACGTGGCAAGCAATACCATCGAGACCCCGGAAGAAGTTGCCGCCACGCTACGAAAGGCCCTTCAGTTCGTGGACGCCGATAAGCTTTGCCCGTGCACCAATTGCGGCATGGCGCCGCTGTCTCGTCGCGTGGCAAGGGGCAAGCTGCAGGCCTTGAGTGCAGGTGCAGAAATCGTCCGAAAAGAGCTCTCCGCCTAGTCTGGACGATCTCTCGGCCACCGGGTTGCGCAATTCCCGGGCGTGCCGGGGCGCATCGCATATGAACAGTGGACGCTGCGCGACCGCCTCGGTTGCGCGCGTACCGAACGCACTTGAGAGACCGACATGGGCATGGTGGACCACCGCTTCGACATTGTGGACAAGGCCGCGTTTCGCAGCGGCATGTCGCGCCTCGGCTCGGCGGTCAGCATCGTCACCACGAAATCTGGCGGCGAACGTTACGGGTTTACGGCCTCCGCGGTCTGCAGCGTCAGCGATACGCCGGCAACGCTTCTCGTCTGCATCAATCGTGCGAGTTCGTGTTTTCATGCCTTCGAAAGCGCGCGCCATTTCTGCGTCAACACGTTGATGCCGGGCCAGGAAGACATCTCTGACGCCTTCGGTGGCAAGACGCCGGTAAAGGACCGATTTGCGCTTGGCGAATGGGGAGAGGGCCTAACGGGTATCCCGGTCCTGGCCAATGCCTCGGTCAGCTTCGAATGCGAATTCACCAATGCCGTGGACGAGGCCACCCACCGCATCGTCTTCGGGCGCATAATCGATATTCGTGAGAACGAGGAACGGGCGACACTGCTGTACTGCATGCGTCGCTATCTTGGCGCCTGGGCCCGGAATCTTTGATGAGCGGAGTTGACGGTATTCCGCTGGTATTGATTCCGGCTTTTCCTCTCACGCAGGCACGGCGCGATCGGCACGTGCTCAACCGCGTCCGATACATGTTGGACGGTGTGTGCGGAGATAGCAGGCGAGACGATCGTGGCCACATCGCATCGAAAGGGTGCAGCCAACCGTCGCTCCGAAAATTTGTTCTTTAGCGGGAACAAATTTTGCGAAGCCGCATTTAATGTCGGCAGCCGCAGACACCCCCGGATGCGGTTGTGAGGGGGACCCGAGAGCGATGTGCACGCTCTTGGGTCTCATCCGTTTCGGGGACTTCCACTATGATCCGAATGCGGGCAGGATCGCGCGGGCTGCGCGAACAAATCCGCCCGGTCCACGTTTCCCTGCAAAGCCTGCCATAGGAGCGCATCATGGTTTTCAAGGAAGGCACCTTCAAGGGCGAGTTGCCCGAGCATTTCGACGGTCCGCATCCCGCCTGGCTGGAGACGGCGGTGGCGGATGCGCTTTCGCTCGCCGGCGATGTCGACGCCTCGGACATCACCGTGACCTGCAAGGGCACGCGGATCGTGCTTTCCGGCAGCGTCACCTCCCCGGAAGAGGCCGACCGCGCGGTGGCCGTGGCCGCCGCGATCAAGGACGTCACCGAGGTCGACAGCCGCCTTTCCTGGCTCTGACCTTCGAAAGCCGCCATTGCGGTGCGGCCCTCCGGAATGCTAGTTGCAATGCAGCAAACTGGAGAGACACCGGATGCTTGCCGAAAGATCGACCTACGACGCCCTGTACCGGGATTTCCGCTGGCAGATCCCCGAACGCTTCAACATCGGCACCGCCGTTTCCGATGCCTGGGCGGCGCGCGAGCCGGACCGCGTCTGCCTGCAGCATTTCCTGCCCGACGCCCTGCCGCTCTCCATGACCTATGGCGAACTTGCCGCCCGCTCGGACGCCTTCGCCGCGGCGCTGCAGGCGGAAGGCGTCGGCAGGGGCGATCGGGTGGCGATCCTGCTGCCGCAGAGCTTCGAGACGGTGATCGCCCATGTCGCGATCTACAAACTCGGCGCCATCGCCCTGCCGCTGGCCTTGCTCTTCGGCGCGGACGCCCTTTCCTTCCGGCTGAAGAATGCCGAGGCGAAGGCCATCGTCACCAACCGCTTCGGCCTCGAACGCCTGAAGCCCATCCGGCAGGACTTGCCGACGCTCGACCTCGTCATCGCGACCGAGGCGGCGGGCGATGCCGCCGCGAAGAACTTCCACGACCTTCTTGTCCGGCACGCCGGCCCCTTCGCCTCCGTCGACAGCGGCCCCGACGATCCGGCCATGATGATCTATACGTCCGGCACGACGGGCCCGCCGAAGGGCGCGCTGCACGGCCATCGCGTGTTGCTCGGCCATGTGCCCGGTTTCCAGATGCACCACGAATTCCTGCCGCAGCCCGGCGACCGCATCTGGACCCCGTCCGACTGGGCCTGGGCGGGCGGGCTTCTCAACGTTCTCCTGCCGGCGCTGCTGCTCGGCGTGCCGGTCGTCTCCTCGCCGGGCCAGAAATTCGACCCCGACATGGCCTATCGCATCATGCAGGACATGGACGTGCGCAACGCCTTCATTCCGCCGACGGCGCTGCGGCTGATGAAGACGGTCGCCAATCCGCGCGAAAAATACCGGCTCAACCTGCGCACCATCGGCTCGGCCGGCGAATCGCTCGGCCGCGAGACCTGGGAATGGGTGCGCGACACGCTCGGCATCACCATCAACGAATTCTACGGCCAGACGGAATGCAACATCGTGCTCGGCTCCATCGGAAAGCTTAGCGTGTCGCGCCCGGGACCGATCGGCAAGCCGGTGCCGGGCCATGTCGTCGCGATCATCGACGCCGAGGGCCGGGAGCTGCCGCGCGGCACCGTCGGCCAGGTCGCCGTGAAGCGGCCCGATCCCGTGATGTTCCTCGGCTACTGGCGGAACGACAGGGCGACGGCGGAGAAATTCGTCGGCGACTGGCTGATGACCGGAGATCTCGGCCGCATGGACGAGGAAGGCTATGTCACCTTCTTCGGCCGCGACGACGACGTCATCACCTCCTCCGGCTACCGGATCGGCCCGAGCGAGATCGAGGACTGCCTTGCCGGGCACCCCGCCGTGCAGCTCGCCGCCGCCGTCGGCAAGCCGGATCCGGTGCGCACCGAGATCGTCAAGGCCTATGTGATGCTGCGCCCCGGCGAAGTGCCGTCGCCGGCCCTTGCCGCCGAGATCCGCGAATGGGTCAAGTCCCGGCTCTCCATGCACGAATATCCGCGCGAGGTGGATTTCGTCGATTCCCTGCCGCTCACGACCTCCGGCAAGGTCATCCGCCATCTCCTGCGCAAGCAGGCGGCGGAAGAGGCGGCCCGCGCCGCTTAACGCCGGGCGAGCGAGCGGATCTTGTCCCGCAGCAGCCGCGCGACATTGCGGGTATTGCGGTAGAGGTGGAGCTGTGTCGCCACCTGCCGCACGTCGCGGTCGCGGTTCTGCTGCAGGCCGATGATGAGCGTGCCCATGTCCTCGCGCTCCTCCCAGAAGCGGCTCATCACCGGATGGTCGGGGATGGCGCAGGAATCCGAGCGCGCGATATTGGCGTCGTCGAGATGCCATTCGGTCAGCTCTGCAAGAAGCAGCTTGCCGGGCGAATAGCGGGCATAGTCCTCGTTATAGGCCGTCTTCCAGGTATAGGCCTCGCCGCCGGTGAGGAAGACGATCATGGAGGCGATGGCGCGGCCGTCGAGGTCGAGCGTGTGGATGCGCACGCCGTCCGTCTCGGCGAGGTTGGTGATCGCCTCGCGGGCGAAGGCGGCGCGGTAGCGGTCGTTGATCATCGCCGTGCGGCCGCGTCCCTTCCAGCCGCCCGCCTCCAAAAGCAGGAACTCCTCCATGCGAAGGCGGATATCGGCGGGCTGGCGCGCGACATTGTAGCTGAGCGCACCGAGGCGATCGAGCTTGCGCCACTGCCGGCGCAATTCGCGGAAATGCTGCTGCGAGATCGCCTTCTGAAGATAGGTCTGGCCGTCGAGCAGGCTTTCCAGCATCGGCCGGCGATAGGTGTCGGTCACGGTGAGCGGCAGGTTCCGGCTGATGGCGACGGCGCGCATCAGTTGCGCGAAGGGACCGTTGAGGCGAAGGTCCGGCAGGACGAGCACCGGCGGCAGGCCGGTGGCCGGCCCCGCGAGCGCTTCCAGCAGGTTGTCCAGCGTTTCGGCGGCATCCTCGGCATCGACCAGCGGTGTGCCGAGTGGGCCGAACGGGTTCGACCAGGCGCGCAGGATGCTGGTGCCGATGGAAAAGCCCGGTTTCTCGACCGAGAAGGGCATGAGGAAGCGCATGCGGCTGCGCCCCTCGCTCTCGTCGCGGATGACGGAGAGGCGCACCGTACGGTCCTCCAGCCGCGGCATGGCGGGCGCGAGGAAGCGGCCGGTAAAGAAGATGTTCGGATCCATGACGCGGTTCGACAGGAAGTCGAGTTCCTGCTGCAGCTCGTAGCCGGCCGTTGCCGGATAGAGCGACAGCGAGCGGCCCGGGCGGCCGACGGGAATGCGCTGGTCTGCCGGCGGCTGCGCAAGCGGCGCCGCCGGCGGAATCACGGCCTGGGCGCGGCCCGCCGCAATCGCATGGTCGAAGCCGTGGCTATCGGTCATGGTTGTCCATCCCGTTGGCAAGGTTCGCCCGCACCGGATCGGCGAAGGCGAAGAGAATGATCGAGAGCTTTCCGCGCACGGCGAGATGCAGCAGCACCGCCTCGACGACCATGGCGCCGGCCGTGGCGATGGCGGCGCCCGTGACGCCGAAGAGCGGAATGAGCGTGACGTTGAAGGCGATGTTCGCCGCGAAGGCCACGGCATAGACGCCGACGCAGAGCCGCTGCTCGCCCGACATGGTGAGCAATACCTCACCGGGGCCGACGAGGGCTTTCGCCATGATGCCGGCAAGCAGGATCGCCATCAGGCTGTGGCCGGCGGTGAAGGCGGGACCGAAGAGCGAAAGCAGGAAATGGCCGAGCGCCAGCACGCCGAGCCCGACGGCAAGCGACGGCCAGAAGCTCCAGCGCACCGTCTCGCCTGCAAAGCGCGCCAGCGCCAGCCGGTCGCCGGAGGAAAAAAGCGCCGAAAAGCGCGGCGCCGCGGCGGCCTTCACCGAGAAGAAGACGAAGTGCACCAGCGCCATCGTCTTGGCCGCCGCGAAATAGATGGCCACGCTCTCGGGGTCGAGGAAGAGGCCGACGATGATCACGTCGGAATTGGTCAGCAGGAAGCCGAAGCCCTCGATGAGGAAGATCGGCAGCGCCGCCTTCACCCAGAGCGACATCTCGATCTTGCGGGGGCCCGCGACATAGCGCCTGCCGAGCCGCCGGATGATATTGAAGAACTGCACGACGGTCGTGAGATAAGTAGCCGCGAGGGCCGCGACCATCGCCGTCAGCGCGGTATGCGGCGCGCCCGTCCGCACGGCCAGCACCATGAAGACGAGGATCAGCAGCGGGCGGATGATATAGGTCGGGCTCAGCGCCGCCAGCGCCCAGCTATGCGCCCGCGCGGTGCTGTCCAGCACGTCGCCGAGGGCGATCATCGGCATGCAGAAGAGGCCGATGAACAGCGGCACGACATAGTAGCCGGCAAAGCTTTCGTGGAAGAGCCAGAGCACGAGGAAGCCGAGGATCGCCAGCGCCGTGGAGGACAGCATGGCGAAGATGCGCGCGGTCGAGGTGAGGCCGCGGATTTCCGCATGGGCATTGCGCCCCGCATAATCCGGCAGGAAGCGCACGACGGTGGTGTGGAAGCCGAGACAGGACATGTCGCCGCAGATCACGACGAGCGCCCAGGCGAAGACGAAGACGCCGTATTCGAACTCGCCCATCACGCGGGCAAGGACGATCTGGGTGATGAAGGCGATGGCGGCGCTGGCGACGCGGATGGCGAAAGTGACGAGCGCCATGCGCTGGGCGAGCGTGCGGGGGTCGTTGCCGGCGGTAAGGCTCGCGAGCGTTCGCACGAACGGCTCGGCCTTGCCGCGCAGACCCGCAGGCAGCAATTTCTCCGCCGTCTGAATGACCGCCATCAACACAGGAACCCGAACGCTACGCAAAACTGATGAAGCCAGTCTTGTCAGATCAGGGTTAACAAAGGGTTGGACGGCACCCTTCATCCCCCGAAAGAAAATGCCGCCCGGAGGCGGCATTTTCGGATCGTCACGCCTGCTCGAAGGCGCCGTGGCAATGCTTGTATTTCTTGCCCGAACCGCAGGGGCACGGCTCGTTGCGCGCGACGCGGCCCCAGGTCGACGGATCGTTCGGATCGCGGTCTTCCGGATCGACCGCATCGGCCATCAGGTTGCCGCCTTCGCCGAAATCATCCTCGCCGGTCGTGCCGTCGATGTGATGGCCTTCCATGGACGGCGGCACCGGCGCGGGCGCATCGGCGGCCTGGCGCACCAGCTCGACGCGCATGAGCTGCGCCGTGACGGTCTGGCGAAGGTTCGCCAGAAGCGCCTGGAAGAGCTCGAAGGCCTCGGCCTTGTATTCCTGCAACGGGTCGCGCTGGGCATAACCGCGGAAGCCGATGACGGAGCGCAGATGATCGAGATTGACGATATGCTCGCGCCACAGGTGGTCCAGCGTCTGCAGCAGCACGGAGCGCTCGACATAGGCCATGATTTCCGGGCCGAAGCGCTCGGCGCGGTCGGCGGCAGCGCCGTCGGCGGCAGCGCGCAGGCGCTCCAGGATGTCCTTCTCGTCAATGCCTTCCTCGGCGACCCATGCCTCGATGGGCAGGTCGAGGTTCAGCTGCTCGGCGACGCCCTGCTTGAGGCCGGGACCGTCCCACTGTTCGGCATAGGCGTTTTCCGGGATGTGCAAGCGCACGAGATTCTCGACGACCTCGTGGCGCATGTCCGAAACGATCTCCGACAGGTTCTCGCTGTCCATCAGCTCGATGCGCTGCTCGAAGATGACCTTGCGCTGGTCGTTGAGCACGTCGTCATATTTCAGGAGGTTCTTGCGGATATCGAAGTTGCGGGCTTCGACCTTCTTCTGCGCGCGCTCCAGCGCCTTGTTGATCCACGGATGGACGATGGCCTCGCCTTCCTTGAGACCGAGCTTCTGGAGCATGGAGTCCATGCGCTCGGAGCCGAAGATGCGCATCAGGTCGTCCTGCAGCGACAGGAAGAATTTCGAGCGGCCCGGGTCGCCCTGACGGCCCGAACGGCCGCGAAGCTGGTTGTCGATGCGGCGGCTTTCGTGGCGCTCGGTGGCGAGAACGTAGAGGCCGCCGGCGGCGAGCGCCTTCTCCTTGAGCTGCTTGACCTCGGCGATGATCGCATCGCGCTTCGCATCCCGCTCGGCGCCCGGCTCCATCTCGGCGAGCTCACGCTCCAGCCGCATGTCGACATTGCCGCCGAGCTGGATGTCGGTGCCGCGGCCGGCCATGTTGGTGGCGATGGTGACCGCGCCCGGTACGCCCGCCTGCGAGACGATATAGGCTTCCTGCTCGTGGTAGCGGGCGTTGAGGACCTGGAAGTCCTTGAAGCCGGATTTCTTGAGAAGTTCGGCCAGAAGCTCGGACTTCTCGATGGACGTCGTGCCGACGAGGACAGGCTGGCCCTTCTCGCGGGACGCCTTGATCTCCTCGATGATCGCCTTGTACTTCTCTTCCGCCGTCCGGTAGACCTCGTCGTCCTCGTCGAGACGCTGGATCGGCAGGTTGGTCGGCACTTCCACGACTTCGAGGCCGTAGATGTTGCCGAATTCCTCGGCTTCCGTGGAGGCCGTGCCCGTCATGCCGCCGAGCTTGTCGTACATGCGGAAATAGTTCTGGAAGGTGATCGAGGCCAGCGTCTGGTTTTCCGGCTGGATCGTGACCTTTTCCTTGGCCTCGAGCGCCTGGTGCTGGCCTTCCGAATAGCGGCGGCCCGGCATCATGCGGCCGGTGAACTCGTCGATGATGACGATCTCGTCGTTGCGGACGATGTAGTCCTTGTCGCGGGTGAAGAGCTTGTGGGCCTTCAGCGCGTTGTTGATGTGGTGGACGATGGCGACGTTCTCGACGTCGTAGAGCGATTCGCCCTTGAGAAGGCCGGCCTCGCGCAAGAGATTTTCCAGCTTCTCCGTGCCGACTTCCGAGAAGTTGGCCGAGCGCTGCTTCTCGTCGATCTCGTAGTCCGCCTCTTCCAGCATGGGGATGAAGGCGTCGATGGTCGTGTAGAGATCCGAGCGGTCGTCGAGCGGACCGGAAATGATCAGCGGCGTGCGCGCCTCGTCGACGAGGATCGAGTCCACTTCGTCGACGATGGCGAAGAAGTGGACGCGCTGGACCATCTGGTTGCGCTCGTACTTCATGTTGTCGCGCAGATAGTCGAAGCCGAGCTCGTTGTTCGTCGCGTAGGTGATGTCGGAGGCATAGGCCGCGCGGCGCTGGTCGTCGTCGAGGCCGTGCACGATGACGCCGGTCGAAAGACCGAGGAAGCCGTAAATCCGGCCCATCTGGGCGCTGTCGCGGGTGGCGAGGTAGTCGTTGACCGTCACGACATGCACGCCCTTGCCGGCAAGCGCGTTGAGATAGACGGGAAGCGTGGCGACGAGCGTCTTGCCTTCACCGGTCTTCATTTCGGCGATCGACTTCTCGTGAAGGATCATGCCGCCGATGAGCTGCACGTCGAAGGGACGAAGGCCGAGGACGCGGAACGCCGCCTCGCGGGCGACCGCGAAGGCCGGCACCAGGATATCGTCCAGCGTCTTGCCGGCGGCCAGTTGTTCGCGGAATTCCACGGTCTTGGCGCGGAGCGCCTCGTCGGAGAGCGCCTTGATCTCGGGTTCGAGCGCGTTGATCGCGTCGACGCGGGATTTATAGGAACGGACACGGCGATCGTTGGAAGAGCCGAACAACTTGCGGGCGATGCCGCCGAGGCTGACCATCAGGATGGTCCTTTCTTTGTGGGCGCCCGGCGCGTGACAGGTCGCACGATAATTGCGCGCAAAGCCGTGAAACGCCCGGAAACTGTTCTGGACGCGGGATTGCGTGACAGATAAGAGGGGGGTCGAATGATGTCAACGGCTCAGGCGGTTGCACAACGGCCACATTCTGGTGCTGTTGAGCCGTCTGGCACCGGATATCGGCCCGATTCCGGCAAGGATGCGAAAGGTCTTTTCGATATGTTCAAGTACAGCAAGCTCGCAACGGTCGCTCTTGTCGCGATCGTCGCCGCCGGCGGCAGCGTCCGTGCGCAGGATGCGGCGGCCGATCCGGTCGTCGCCAAGGTCGGCACGGTCGAGATCCACGAATCGGAGCTGAAGCTCGGCATGGCCGGCCTCGATCCGCAGCTCGCCAACCTGCCGGACGACCAGAAGCGCGTCGCCGCCCTCTCCTCGATCATCGACGTCAAGCTGCTCGCCGCAGACGCCGACAAGGAAGGCCTCCAGGACACCGCCGACTTCAAGCAGCGCCTCGCCTTCCTGACGGATCGCGAGCTGCACAACGCCTACTTCAAGAAGCACGTCGTCGACGCCGTCACGCCGGAAGAGGTCAAGGCGCGCTACGAGAAGGAAATCGCCGCCATCGAGCCGCAGGACGAGATTCGCGCCCGCCATATCCTCGTCAAGACCGAGGAAGAGGCCAAGGCCATCATCAAGGACCTCGACGCCGGCAAGGACTTCGTGGAGATCGCCAAGGAGAAGTCGACCGACCCGAACAAGTCGGAAGGCGGCGACCTCGGCTATTTCGCCAAGGGCCGCATGGTCCCGGAATTCGAAGCGGCCGCCTTCGCGCTGGAAAAGGGCGCCTATTCCAAGGAGCCGGTGAAGACGCAGTTCGGCTATCACGTCATCAAGGTCGAGGACAAGCGCAAGCAGCAGCCCCCGGCGCTCGACCAGGTCGAGCCGCAGGTCCGCCAGCTCGTCATGCGTGACAAGTATCTGGAACTGCTCGAAAAGGCCAAGGCCGCAGCGCCGATCGACATCACGGACGCCGCCCTGAAGACCGCCTATGACGCGGTCAACAAGCAGGAAGCGGAAGGCGCGGAAGAAGCCGCACCCGCGACCGAAGGCCAACAGTAAGACGACCATGGCCCGGCGCAAGCCGGGCCTCCACCCTTCAGGAAAGCGCCATGTCCGGTTCCATCTCCCCGCTCGCCCCGAAAACCTATGCAGAAATGCCGCCGGTGCGCGGCGTGCTCATGGCGACCGCTGCCGCCGGGATCAAGTACAGGATCAGGACCGACGTGCTGATGATGGTCTTCGACTGTCCCGTC
>Ga0153917_1000784_pt1 | contig 16911 bp, 17 predicted proteins | sample TSFL001MetaG_FD_104695 | JGI IMG/M metagenome (GOLD analysis project Ga0153917, IMG submission 104695) | Attine ant fungus gardens microbial communities from Florida, USA - TSFL001 MetaG | ecosystem: Host-associated > Fungi > Mycelium > Unclassified | place: USA: Florida, Paynes Creek Historic... | reverse complement strand
GGCCAGCAGACGCTCGCCACCCAGCTCGGCGGCACCGTCGAAGGCGGCCATGCCCGCGAATTCGGCCGCGCCGATGTGGAGATTCTGAAGGACAGCCCGCTTTTCGAAGGTTTCTGGGAAGTCGGCAAGAAATATCCGGTCTGGATGAGCCACGGCGACCGCGTCACCGTCGCCCCTGAAGGCTTCGAGATCATCGGCGTTTCCGAAAACGCCCCCTTCGCCATCTGCGTCAACGAGGCCAAGCGCTACTACACGACCATGTTCCACCCGGAAGTGGTGCACACGCCCGACGGCGCCAAGCTGCTGTCGAACTTCGTGCACAAGATCGCCGGCATCAAGGGCGACTGGTCGATGTCCGCCTACCGCGCCCGCGCCGTGAAAGCGATCCGCGAGCAGGTCGGCGACAAGCGCGTCATCTGCGCCCTTTCGGGCGGCGTCGACTCATCCGTCGCGGCCCTCCTCATCCATGAAGCGGTCGGCGCGCAGCTCACCTGCATCCTCGTCGACCACGGCCTGATGCGCAAGAACGAGGCGGCCGACGTCGTCGCCATGTTCCGCGAGCACTACAACCTGCACCTCATCCATGTCGACGCCGTCGACCGCTTCGTCGGCGAGCTGGAAGGCGTCTCCGACCCCGAGACCAAGCGCAAGATCATCGGCCGTCTGTTCATCGAGGTCTTCGAGGAAGAAGCGGGCAAGCTCGGCGGCGCGGAATTCCTCGCCCAAGGCACGCTCTATCCCGACGTCATCGAAAGTGTCTCCTTCACCGGCGGCCCCTCGGTCACGATCAAGTCGCACCACAATGTCGGCGGCCTGCCCGAGCGCATGAACATGAAGCTCGTCGAGCCGCTGCGCGAGCTTTTCAAGGACGAAGTGCGCGTGCTCGGCCGCGAACTTGGCCTGCCTGACTCGTTCATCGGCCGCCACCCCTTCCCGGGTCCGGGCCTTGCCATCCGCTGCCCGGGCGGCATCACCCGCGACAAGCTGGAGATCCTGCGCGAAGCCGACGCCATCTATCTCGACGAGATCCGCAAGGCCGGCCTCTACGACAAGATCTGGCAGGCCTTCGCCGTGCTGCTGCCCGTCCAGACCGTCGGCGTCATGGGCGACGGCCGCACCTACGAATTCGTCTGTGCGCTCCGCGCCGTCACCTCCGTCGACGGCATGACCGCCGACTTCTACCACTACGACATGAACTTCCTCGGCCGCGCCGCCACCCGCATCATCAACGAAGTCCGCGGCATCAACCGCGTCGTCTACGACGTGACGTCGAAGCCGCCGGGCACGATCGAGTGGGAATAACGGGGGCTCGCATGCGGGGATCCAAGAAAGCAGTGAAATAAGCCGCAACGACATCCTTGTTGTTGCGGCGTTCTGCTGAACCCTTTCAGACTACAGCGCAGACGCCGCCGGATTTCTCATTCAGCGGATGATCAATCATGCGTATTCGTGATCCACGCGCGTGGACCTACAGCCTGCCGGCGGCGCTGCTGCTGCTGGCTCCCTTCAACATTCTCGCTTCGCTCGGCATGGACATCTACCTGCCGGTCGTTCCCGCCATGCCCGCGATCCTGCGGACGACGCCGGACGTGGTGCAACTCACCCTGACGGTCTACATGATCGCGCTCGGCGTCGGGCAGGTGCTGTTCGGCCCGCTCTCGGACCGTATCGGCCGCCGGCCGGTGCTGATCGCAGGGGCGGTGATCTTCGCCGCCGCCGCCCTCGGCCTTGCCATCACGACCTCGGCGCCGCTGTTCGTGGCGTTGCGGTTCGTGCAGGCCATCGGTGCCTCGGCGGCGCTCGTGGCGCTCTTCGCCACGATCCGCGACGTCTATGCCGACAGGCCGGAAAGCGCCGTCATCTACAGCCTGATGAATGCCATGCTGGCCTTCGTTCCCGCCCTCGGGCCGATTGCCGGCGCGCTGATCGCCCGCGCCTTCGGCTGGCAGGCGCTCTTCGTCGCGCTCGCCGTTCCCGCGATCGCGATGCTGTTCGTGGCCCTGCCGAAATGGCACGAGACGCGCCCCGTCGAGGCGATGGCGCAGAAGCGCGCCTTCGGCCCCGTGCTGGCGAGCCCTGCCTTCTGGACCTATACGCTCGCCTTCGGCGCGGCCATGGGGACGTTCTTCGTCTTCTTCTCGACCGCGCCGCGTATCCTGATGGATGGCGCCGGCCTTTCCGAACTGGGCTTCAGCCTCGCCTTCGCGACCGCCGCCCTGGTCATGATCGCGACGGCGCGGTTTGCGGAAAGGCTTGTCGGGCGCTGGGGCATTGCCGGCTGCACGGTGCGCGGCATGGCGCTACTGCTCTCCGGCGCAGCCTTGCTGGTCCTCGGGCAACACCTGCTGGGGCCGTCCTTCTGGAGCCTCATGCCCCCGATGTGGCTGATGGCGGTCGGCATCGTGCTGACGGCATCCGTCTCCGCCAATGGCGCGCTGCAGGCCTTCGCCCATGCCGCCGGCACAGCGGTCGCACTGCATTTCTGCGTACAGAGCCTGATCACCGGCATTGCGGGCACGGCCGCGGTCTTGCTGCTCGACGGCACCACCGCCTGGCCGCTGGCGGGCTATGCGGCCGGCATGGCGGCGGCCACCCTGCTCATGCTTGCCCGCCTGACAAGGCGCTCGCTGCACGACTGAAGATCCGGGCGGGGCAATCCTCGGGCTGCCCCGCCCTTCTTGATCTCGATTTCCCCCTCAAGCAACGGCGCCGGCTTGCGCGAGTGGCCATGGATGTAAAAAATCCGCAACACCATGTCACATCCTGCCTTCCTGCATCGTCATGGCGGTGTAGGATCGAAAAGGAGACTGGAATGTCCGCTCGCATGACCGATTATTTCAAACGCGCCGAACCTGCCTTCAAGGCGATGTACGCGCTGGAAGCCGCTCTCAAGGCCAGCCCGCTGGAGGCGAGCCTGCTGCATCTCGTCAAGGTGCGTGCCTCGCAGATCAACGGCTGCGCCTATTGCATCCATATGCATGTCGGCGAGGCCCTGAAGGACGGCGAAGACCAGATGCGGCTCCATCTGCTGGCCGGCTGGCGCGACTCTTCCCTCTATAGCGAGCGGGAACGGGCAGCGCTGGCCTGGACGGAAGCGTTGACGCTGGTGGCGCAAACGCATGCGCCGGACGAGGACTGGGCAGCCCTTGAGGCCGCCTTCACGCCCGACGAGCAGGCATGGCTTTCCGTGGCGATCGGCGCGATCAATGTCTGGAACCGCGTGCAGGTCGGCTTCCGCGCCGAGCACCCGGTCGACCGGCGCCATGCGGCGTGACGACCCGGCAACGGACGTCTTCGAGGCGCAGCGGCCGCGGCTGCTGCGCCTTGCCTATCGCATGCTCGGCTCGCACGCGGAAGCGGAGGATGTCGTGCAGGAAGCCTGGCTGCGTTGGCACCGCAGCGACCGCGCGGCGGTGGCCGAGCCCGCCGCATGGCTGACCCGCATCGTCTCGCGTCTCTGCCTCGACGCGATGAAATCCGCCCGCGCAAGGCGCGAGGCCTATCCCGGCATATGGCTTCCCGAACCGCTGATCGAGCCGGCGGACGACGAAACCCGCGCCGACAACATCACCCTCACACTCATGATGGCGCTGGAACGGCTTTCGCCGCTGGAGCGCGCCGCTTTCCTGCTGCATGACGTCTTCGACCAGCCGCTCGACGACATTGCCGCAACGCTGAAGCGCAGCCCGGCGGCCACCCGGCAGCTTGCGGCGCGGGCCCGCGCCCATGTGCGGATCGACCAGCCGCGCTATGAAATCCCCCGCGAGGACGGCGAGGCGCTGACGCGCGCCTTCTTCGAGGCCTGCCGCGTCGGTGACGCCGACGCGCTCGGCTCCATGCTGGCGACGGACGCGACGCTGCGCTCGGATGGCGGCGGCAAGGTGCTCACCTTCCCGAACGCCATCCAGGGCGTCGACCGGCTGGTCCGCCTCTTTCTCGGGCTGTCGCGGAAGCTGGGCGCGCGGATGGAATTCCTGGGCCATGCCGTGATCGACGGCCTGCCCGGCTTCGTGAGCCGCATCGACGGGCACATGCAGACCACGGCCGTGGAAATCGTCGAAGGACGCATCGCCGCGATCTACATCACCCGTAATCCGGACAAGCTGACGAGCCTGACGCAGCCTGCCTAAAACCCGAACGACTGCTGCGCCGGTTCCGGCGGGGCGAAGGAAATGCCCTCCAGCGCCAGCATCCTCACCTTGGAGGATGCCCCGCCGGGCGCCGAGAAGCCGCCGACCTTGTTTCCGGCAGCCAGCACCCGGTGGCAGGGGATGATGAGGGCGACGGGATTCTTCGCCATGGCCTGGCCGACCTCGCGCGCGCCTTCGGGACCTGCGCCGAGATCGCGGGCGATCGTGCCGTAGGTCGTCGTCTCGCCCCAGTGCACGCGCCGCGCCGCATCGTAGATCGCCCGGAAGAAATCGCTCTGGCCGGCAAGATCGAGCGGCACGTCGGTAAAATCCGCTTCCTCGCCGGCGAAATAGCGCTGCGCGGCTTCGATGGCGCGGGCGACGGCCGGCGGCGGCTCGGCAGGCTCGGCGGCCTCGGCATTTTCGAGACGGCGCAGCAGCAGGCGCTGCGTCTTGGCGGCGTCCTCGCCGGGTAACTGGAAGCGCACGACACCCGCTGCCGTCCAGGCGATGCCGCAGGGTCCGCTCGCCGTTTCGAAGATATGATACTGGGTCTTGCCGGTCATTTTCGGCTCCCGTTCCCGTCTTGCCACAAGATCGGGCTTTGCCCGGCCGGTTTCAACCCGTTTCTTGCCGGGACTTGCGCCATCCGCAACCAATTCGCATAACGCGGCAAACGATTTGAGGAGAAAAGGCGTGGAGCGTTCCGAGATCATCATTGGCGGGGATACGGCAGGCATCGAATGGCGCGTGCCAGTCTTCCGCTTCAAGGGCAGCGACAGCGCGGCACCCTCGGCCTATATCCAGGCGGCGCTGCATGCCAACGAGCTGCCCGGCACCGCGCTCCTCCACTTCCTGCTGGAACGCCTGCGGAAGGCGGAGGCGGACGGCGCGATCCGCGGCGACATTACCGTCGTGCCGCAGGCCAACCCGATCGGCCTTGCCCAGTACCATTTCGGCGAGATGGAAGGCCGCTTCGATCTCGGCTCGCGCACCAATTTCAACCGCGATTTCCCGCTGGTGGCACTTGCCGGGCGGGATACGCTGCTCGAAACATTCGAAAGCCGCAGCGCCGCCGACCGGCTGAAGCGAACGCTGCTGCATACCGCACTCGGCGCGGACCTCGTCCTCGACCTGCACTGCGACGACGAATCCCTGCAATATGCCTATATCGACGAGGCTTTCTGGCCGGAAGCGGCGGACCTGGCATCGGCCCTCGACATGGAGGCCGTGTTCCTTTCGGACGGCGAAAGCACCGCCTTCGAGGAGGCCGTCGGCCATGCCTTCAAGCGCCAGGGAGGCGACAAGCTGAAGAGCGTACCCGGCCGCCTTGCCGTCACCGTCGAGCTGCGCGGCCGGCGCGACGTCTATCCCGACATGGCGCGGCGCGATGCGGACGGTCTCTGGACCTTCCTCGCCGGCCGCGGCGTCGTCGCCGACCCGGCGCATGAAGCGAAGCCCTATGCGGGACCCGCCGTGCCGCTCGACAATATCGAGATGGTCAAGGCACCCGAGCCCGGCACCGTGCTCTTCCACCGCGATATCGGCGACGAGGTGAAGGCCGGCGACCTCATCGCCACCCTCATCGTCCGGCCGGGCGAACCCGGCGGCACGCTCGCCGTCACGGCCGGCCATGACGGGCTGATCGCCACGCGCTGCTCGGCCCGCTACGCCCGCCGGGGCGACGACCTGATGAAGATCGCCTGCCGCGAAGCCACCCGCAAGGACCGCAAGCCGGGCACGCTGGAAGACTGACGGGGGCGCGCAAAAATCTTCGCGCGGGGGATGGCCTTCCCCCTCGCATTCGTATCGTCCGAAGCAATATATAGAAGCAGCAAAAGAGCTTGCCGCCTTGGGATGATCCGCACGCATCATGTTTGAGACGCTCTCCGCCTACTGGCCGCATATCCTCGTCGCGCTGTCGATCGTGCTCGGCGTCCCCGCCGCCATCCATGCGACGATGACGAAGGAGGAAGTGCGCGCGGCGATCGGCTGGGTCGGCGTCATCGTGCTGTCGCCGGTGGTCGGCGCGCTGATCTATGCCGTCGGCGGCGTGAACCGAATCCGGCGAAAGACCCTCAATCTCGGCCGCGAGGGCCTGCTTGCCGCCGGCTGGCACCATCTCCACGAATACGACGTCTCCAACGCCCATATGCAGGTGCGCTTCGGCGGGGCGCTCGCCGCCATGCAGCGCCTCGGCGACGCCGTCGGCCGCTGCCGGCTCACTTCGGGCAACCGCATCGCGGTGCTCTCGACCGGCGACGAGGCCTATGCGGCAATGCTCGCCGCCATCGCCGCCGCCGAGCGCTCCATCCTGCTGGAAACCTATATCTTCGACCGCGACAAGGCCGGCGAGCGCTTCGTCGAGGCGCTGTCGGCGGCGGTCGCGCGCGGCGTCGAGGTGCGCGTGCTGATCGATGCGGTCGGCGCGCGCTATTCCATTCCCTCCATCGTCTCGGAGCTGCAACGCGCGAAGGTGCCGACGGACGTGTTCAACGGCAACATCGTCATGGGCCTGCGCCTGCCCTATGCGAACCTGCGCACCCACCGGAAGATCCTCATCGTCGACGGCACCATCGCCTTTACCGGCGGGCTCAACATCCGCGCCGGCTTCTGCGCGGAATTCGCCGGGCAGGCCGCGGCGCTCGACACCCATTTCCGCCTCACCGGCCCCGTCGTCAGCGACCTCTTCCGCATCGCCTATGAGGACTGGCGCTTTTCCGGCGGCGACGACCTTTCCGGCGAGGCCTGGCGCATTCCGCCGCCGCCGGACGCGCCGGATACCGGCATGCTCGCCCGCGTCGTGCCGTCCGGGCCGGACAAGAGTCTGGAGACCAACCACCGCATGCTGATGGGTGCGCTGTCGGTCGCCAAGAAACAGATCCGCATCATGTCGCCCTATTTCCTGCCCGACCGCGAACTGATCAGCGCGATGGTCACGGCGGCGCGGCGCGGGGTGGAGATCGACATCGTCGTGCCCTCGGCCAACAACCTCAAGCTCGTCGACCTCGCCATGACCGCGCAGTTCGACCAGCTGCTCAAATACGGCTGCCGCATCTGGCGCGCCTCCGGCGCCTTCAACCATTCCAAGCTGACGGTCATCGACGACATCTGGACCTATGTCGGCTCGTCGAACATCGATCCGCGCTCGCTGCGGCTGAACTTCGAGGTGGATATCGAGGTGATCGACCCGGATTTCGCCGACCGCATCACCGGGCGCATCACGGCCGCGCTGTCGAATGCCGAGGAGGTCACGCTGGAAGAGCTCAATGCACGGCCCTTCGCCCAGCGCCTCGTCGAGCGCATCACATGGCTCGGCTCGCCCTATCTGTAGACGCGCCGGCACGCTCCCAGACGACCTTGAGGTCGATATGGGCCTTGATCGGCAGGTGATCGGACGCCACCCGCGCCAGCGGCGAATCGTGCACCTCGACGGAGGTGACGAGATCGTGCGGATGGCCGAGCGCCCGGTCGAGCGCCAGAACCGGAAAGCGGGAGGGAAAGCTCGGCACCGCGCCGGAGGCCGGATCGAAGGTCGGCTGCAGGCGCGAGAGCGACGAGCGCCGGCCGACGCGCCACTCGTTGAGATCGCCGACGAGAAGGGTCGGCATCTCCTCCTCTTCCGCGACGGAGGCGAGGATCGCCATCGCCTGCTGCTCGCGCGAGCGCTTCAAGAGGCCGAAATGGGCGGCGACGAGCCTCAGCTTTCCCACCGGCAGGTCGAGATGGACGACGAGGGCGCCGCGCGGCTCGACGCCCGGCAGCTTCAGCTGCCGCACGCCGCCGACGACGCCCTTGCGCATCATGATCATGTTGCCGTGCCAGCCGTGGCCGGAGGAAGACAGCGCGTTGATCGGCACCGGCACGAGGCCGCAGTCGCGCTCCAGCGCCTCCAGGTTCAGCAGGCCCGACCGCTCGCCGAAGCGCTTGTCCGCCTCCTGGATGGCGATGATGTCGGCATTCATCTCGGCGATCACGCTCGCCGTGCGCTCGGGATCGAAGCGCCGGTCGACGCCGATGCATTTGTGCACGTTGTAGGACGCGATGACGGTGTCGCCCGGGCGATTGTTTTCCGGCGGCCGGTGGCCGCGGCGATTGCGAATGGCCGCAAGCAGCGCGGCCGACGTGATCTTGCCGTTCCTGTCCAATGGACCTTCCTCGTGCACCCTCCCATCATATGGGGGCGGGCTTCCTCTCGGCAACCGCCCTGCGGCAAGAAGGTTCCGAAAAGTCGGGGCAGCGCGGCGCCCGGGAGGCAATGCAAGCGTCTTGCGCCTTGCCCGCAATATCATGGTCGAATTTTCGGGCGATTTGTCCTAAACCGGTTCCACCCTCCAGCCAGACAGGAAACCGGCCATGTTCGATGCCCTCACCCGCCAGCCCGACGATCCGCTGCTTGCCCTGATCGGCCTTTTCCGGGCGGACGAGCGCGCCGGTAAGGTGGATCTCGGCGTCGGCGTCTATCGCGACGAAACGGGCGTGACGCGGGTCTTCCGCGCGGTCAAGGAGGCCGAGCGCCGCCTCGTCGAGACCCAGCAGACCAAGGCCTATGTCGGGCCGGAAGGCGATCCCGTCTTCCTCGAACGCCTGTGGGCGCTGACGACGGGCGAGGCCGGCCGCGGCCGCGCGACCGCCGGACTGCAGACACCCGGCGGCTCGGGCGCTTTGCGCCTTGCCGGCGACCTCATGGCGCGCACGGGCACGCGGCGCATCTGGCTCGGCCTGCCGACCTGGCCGAACCATGCCAGCATCTTCACGGCCGCCGGCCTGGAGGTCGTCACCTATCCCTTCTTCGACATCCCCTCGCAGGCCGTTCTCTTCGACCGGATGATGGAGGCGCTTTCCGGCGCCGCGCCGGGCGATGCCGTGCTGCTGCATGCGAGCTGCCACAACCCGACGGGCGCGAACCTCAATACCGAGCAATGGCGCGCCGTTGCCGCGCTCGTCGCCGAACGCGGCCTGCTGCCGGTCATCGACATCGCCTATCAGGGCTATGGCCGCGGCCTCGACGAGGACGCAGCGGGCCTGCGCATCCTGCTCAGCGCCGTGCCGGAGGCGCTGGTCGCCGTTTCCTGCTCGAAGTCCTTCGGGCTCTACCGCGAGCGCACCGGGGCGATCTATGCCGTCTGCGGCAGCGCCGAGACGGCGCTGACCGTGCGCAGCAATCTCGCGGCGCTCGCCCGCGTCAGCTATTCCATGCCGCCGGACCACGGGTCCGCGGTCGTCAGCATGATCCTCGGCGACGAGGCGCTGATGGCGGACTGGAAGGCCGAGCTCGAATCCATGCGGCTGCGCATAACCGCGATCCGCGAGCGCCTTGCCGCGGGCCTTTCGAAGCGCTGGCAGGTGCTGACCGCCATCCGCGAGCAGGAGGGCATGTTCTCGCTGCTGCCGCTCGAGGAGGCGGACGTGATGAAGCTCAGGGCCGAGCACGCCATCTACATGCCGACCTCCGGCCGCATCAACATCGCCGGTCTCAAGACGGCGGAGGTCGATGCCGTCATCGAAAAGTTCCTGAGCCTGTGAGGACGCCATGACGGCCGACACCGCAGCCCCGCCCGAGCGCCACTCCGTCTACGAGGATGTCATCGCCATCGTCGTCGGCACGATGTTCGTGGCGCTCGGCGTGGTGATCTACACCAAGGCCGTGCTGCTCGCCGGCAGCACGGCGGGCCTTGCCCTCCTCCTGCAATATGCGACGGGCGTCGGCTTCTGGTGGCTGTTCTTCGCCATCAACCTGCCCTTCTATGTGCTTGCCGTGCGCAAGCTCGGCTGGGCCTTCACGCTGCGGACCTTCGCCGCGGTAACGCTGGTCTCGATCCTTACCCGGCTCACATCCGGCCTGATCGCCTTCTCCCATCTCGATCCGCTCTATGCGGCGGTGATGGGCGGCGCGCTTTCCGGCACCGGCCTGCTCATCCTCTTCCGCCACCGCACCGGGCTCGGCGGCATCAATGTGCTGGCGATCTACCTGCAGGACCGGTTCGGCCTGCGCGCCGGCTATTTCCAGCTCGGCGTCGACCTTGCCATCCTCGCCGCGGCCTTCTTCGTCATCCCGGCGGACCGGCTGGCGCTCTCGGTGCTCGGCGCCGTCGTCGTCAACATGACGCTCGCCATCAATCACCGCCCCGGCCGCTATCTCGGGGTGACGTGATCCTCGCGGCGCTTTATGAAAGCGGCACATGACATGAGGAGAGACGCGTGACCGTCACGATCTACGGCATCAAGAACTGCGACACGATGAAGAAGGCCCGCACCTGGCTCGACGCCCGGGGCGTCGCCTATCGCTTCCACGACTACAAGGCGGAAGGCATCGACGCGGCGAGCCTTGCGCGCTGGGTGGGTGCGCTCGGCTGGGAAACGGTGCTCAACCGCGCCGGCACCACCTTCCGCGCCCTGCCGGACGGCGACAAGCATGACCTCGACGGGAAGAAGGCCATCGCGCTGATGATCGCCCAGCCATCCATGATCAAGCGCCCGATCCTCGACCGCGACGGGCAGCTTACGGCCGGCTTCAAGCCGGATATCTACGAGACGCTATTCTAGACCGGACGGCGATAGCCCGTCGGCTGCTGGTAGAGATAGGCGGTGCGCTCGATGGCGGCCGCCAGCGGCTCGCGGGCGACGCTCATCGTATGGCCGTTGGCGTGGATGATGGTCGTCTCGTCCTCCATGATCGCCACATGACCCTTCCAGAAGACGAGGTCGCCGCGCCGCAGTTCCTCGCGCGCGACGGGCGTGCCGAGGCCGGCGGCCTGCATGTCGGAATCGCGCGGGGCGCTTCGCCCCGCCATCATCATGGAAAGCTGCACGAGGGCCGAGCAATCGAGGCCGAAGCCGGAGCGGCCGCCCCACAGATAGGGCGTTTCGAGGAAGCGGCCGGCAATGGCGACATAATCGCTGCCCGCCGTCCCGCCGGCCGGCAGGCAATGGCCGGCGACGACCGACTGGCCGCCTTCCAGCGTGAAATAGCGCGTGCCGCGCGTCTCGCTCTCGCCGACGACCGTTAGCCGGCTTCCGATGGAAAGTGCGAAGGCGGCGGGCGTCCTGAGGTCCGGGCCGGTATAGGCGAAGGTGCGCGGCACGCCGACGACATGGGTGGCGGGCGCCGCGGCCGCATCCAGCGCCGTTTCCGGCAGGTAGCCGACATAGCCGTCGAAATCCGACTTCACCCAGGCCCAGCCGCCGGCGCGGTCGAGCACGCGCACGCCCTCGCCGAACAGGACCTGCGTGTCGATGCCGGCGGCCTCGTCCGGCCGGGGCCGGAGGGCGGCGACGGGCACGGCGATACGGGCCGGCACGCCCGTCACATAGCGCCCGGCGGCGACGGTGCCCTTGAGGGCTTCTTCGGCAAGGTCCGGACGAAAGGCGTTGAGGCGGCGGTCTGGCAGGGCGTTCATGATGTTCTCGCGGAAGCCTTCAGGAATTCTGGGCGCGGGCCCTGGCGATGATAACATCGCCGAGATGTTCGAGATAGAGCGCCCCTTCGACGGTGCGCTTGATGACGACGTTGCGGCGGTCGCGCTCGTCGCGCAGGCGGGTGACGAGCCCCTGCTCGCCCATCGTGTCGAGCGCGCGGGTGATCACCGGCTTGGTGACGCCGAGCTTCGCGGCGAGCCCCCGCACGGTGTGCGGCGGGGGCACGAGGTAGATCTCCAGAAGGATGGCGAGCTGGCGCAGGGTCAGGTCCCGTCCGTCCTCGCGGACCTGCTCCACGGCGACCGTGTGCCAGAGGCCGAGCGCCTGCGAGGGGGTGAGATCGAGCGGCACGGGTCCTCCGGGCGTTGCTGGCGCAATCGCGGGCGCGACCATCGGCTTCCCGCGATCGTTACGCTACCGTATCAACCGCCCGAAGGAAAGCTCAGGCGGTCATGCCACGCAGGTGGTGGTAGAGCGCGCGGATCGCCTGCGCCTCGCCGCCTACCGGCGAATGCGGCCGCTCGGCCTGCGCCCAGGCATAGATGTCGAAATGCGCCCAATGCCGGTTGCGCGTGACGAAGCGCTTGAGGAACAGCGCCGCGGTGATCGAGCCGGCCATGCCGCCGGACGGGGCATTGGTGAGGTCGGCGATGCGGGCGGAGACGTCCTTGTCGTAGCCCATGTAGAGCGGCATGCGCCACATCGGATCGTCGACCGCAAGGCTCGCCTCGGTGAGATCGTGGGCAAGGTCGTCGTCGTCGGTGAAGAAGGGCGGCAGGTCGGGGCCGAGCGCGACGCGGGCGGCGCCCGTCAGCGTCGCCATGTCGACGATGAGGTCGGCGTCCTCCTCGTCGGCATAGGCGAGCGCATCGGCAAGGATCAGCCGGCCCTCGGCATCGGTATTGTCGATCTGCACGGTCAGGCCCTTGCGGCTTTTGTAAATGTCGCCGGGGCGGAAGGCATTGGCCGAGATCGAGTTCTCGACCACCGGCAGCAGCACGCGCAGGTCCACTTTCAGCTTGGCGTCCATGATCATCAGCGCGAGGCCCATGACATTCGCCGCACCGCCCATGTCCTTCTTCATCAGCAGCATGGAGGAGGCCGGCTTGATGTCGAGGCCGCCGGTGTCGAAGCAGACGCCCTTGCCGACGAGCGTCACGCGCTTGTGGCCCTTCTTGCCCCAGCGCAGTTCGAGGAGACGCGGCGCCTGCTCCGAGGCGCGGCCGACCGTGTGGATGAGGGGGAAGTTCTCCTTGAGGAGATCGTCGCCCGCGATCACCGAGACCTTCGCCTTGTAGTGCTCGCCGAGCGCGCGGAAGACGTCTTCCAGCGCTTCCGGGCCCATGTCGTTGGTCGGCGTGTTGATGAGGTCGCGGGCAAGGAAGACGCCGGCGAGCTGGCGCTTGATGTCGGCGGCGTCCGCATCGGTCGGGATGAGCAGGGTCGGCGCCTCGGAGGCCGAGGCCTTGTAGCGCTCGAAACGGTAGCTGCCGAGGCCGTAGCCGAGGGCGAGGCGGTTGGCCGTCAGCGGCGCGGTCTCGATATGCCAGTCGCCGGCGGGCAGCGTGCGGGCGAGCTTGCCCGTCAGAAAAGGCGCATCGGACGGGTTCCTGCCGAGGCCGAACAGCGCCCCGCCGAGATGGCCGTCGGCCGTCGGCACCATCAGCAGCGCACCCGATTCCGCCTTGAAGCCGGCCTTCTTCGCCCAGTCGAGCGCGATCGGGTCGATCGTGCCGGTTTCGATATGGGCCGGCGTGATCGCGAAGATCGGCAGCGTCCTGCCGCCTTTCGTGTTGAAGGGAGAGGGCCGGTCGATGAACTGGAAGGGGGCCATGGCGAACCTTTGGAGAGAGCCGGGAATCGGGCAATTAACACTCTGTTAGGGTTAACAGATTATTGCTGGAGTGGAGATTGCGGCGTGATTCTTGACGCCGCGGGGATGCGAAAATCGCTTCGGGGACCGATCATGGCTATCAGCCGCACGCGTTCGTCACTTCGCTCGGCGCTTCTGAGAGGGGCGGCGCTGCTCGCCATCACGGTGGCGGTGGCGAGCTGCGCCAGCAAGAACAACCCGACCACGGGCTCGATCCCCACGACATCCAAGCCGGTCGGCGCGATGAACGCGACGGAACTGCGCGGTGCGGCCGACAGCATGGGCAAGGCCTACGAGAAGAACCCGCGCGATCCCCAGACCGGCATGAACTATGCCAGCGTCCTGCGCATGAACGGGCGCAACGACCAGGCGCTCGCCGTCATGCAGCAGGTCGCCATCAGCAATCCCGACAACCGTGAAGTGCTGGCCGCCTACGGCAAGGCGCAGGCGGCGGCCGGCCAGCTCCAGCAGGCGCTCGACACGATCCTGCGCGCCCAGACGCCGGACCGGCCGGACTGGAAGCTGAAATCGGCCGAGGGCGCGATCCTCGACCAGCTCGGTCGGTCGGGCGAGGCCCGCCAGCGCTACCGCGAGGCGCTCGACCTGCGGCCGAACGAGCCGTCCGTGCTCTCCAATCTCGGCATGTCCTATCTCCTGACGCGGGACCTGAAGACGGCGGAGACCTATCTGCGCTCGGCCGCCGGCCAGCCCGGCGCCGACAGCGGCGTGCGCCAGAACCTGGCGCTCACCGTCGGCCTGCAGGGACGGTTCCAGGAGGCGGAGACCATCGCAAGGCAGGAGCTGACCGCCGGGCAGGCCGAAGCCAATGTCACCTATCTGCGCTCCATGCTGACCCAGCAGAACGCCTGGAAGAAACTCGCCGCGGACGACAGCGGCAGCACCAACTGAAGCTCATCCCAGCGTCCCTCCCAAGACGCCAACGCCCCGGCCGATTGCTCGACCGGGGCGTTTTTCGTCTAATTGGCCGCTGTCAGAAGCGGTCGGAAACCTGGATGCCGGCGGGGCCGAGGATGACGGCGACGAGCACCGGCAGGAAGAACAGGATCATCGGCACGGTCAGCTTCGGCGGCAGGGCGGCCGCCTTCTTCTCCGCCTCGTTCATGCGCTGGTCGCGGCATTCCTGCGCCAGCACGCGCAGCGCCTGGGCGAGCGGCGTGCCGTAGCGCTCGGCCTGGATGAGGGCCTGCGTGACGGACTTGACCGTGTCGAGCCCGATGCGGGTGCCGAGGTTATCATAGGCCACCCGCCGCTCCTGCAGGAAGGAGAGCTCGGCGGTGGTCAGAACCAGCTCCTCGGCCAGTTCCGGCGAGGCCATGGCGATCTCGTCGGCGACGCGCTTGAAGGCGACTTCGATGGAAATGCCCGATTCCACACAGATCAGCATGAGGTCCAGCGCATCCGGCCAGGCGCGGCGGATCGATTTCTGGCGCTTCGACACCTGGTTGGAGACGAAGATGTTCGGCGCGTAGAAGCCGAGATAGCCGATGGCGACGGTGGCGAGAATGCGCATCGGCAGCGGCTTGTCGGCGAGGAGGCCGAGATAGAAGATGTAGAAGCCGGCAAGCGTCAGGAAGACGAAGGGCAGGACGAAGCGCGCGAAGAGGAAGATATTGAGCGCGTTCTGCGAGCGATAGCCCGCCTGCTTCAGCCGGTTCACCGTGTTGGCGTCGACGAGCGCCTCGCGCAGGTTCAGCCGTTCGACGACCTGGCGCACGGAGGTGTTGTGCTGGGCGCGCAGCGACGCCTTGCTCTGGACGGCCTGCGTGTTGAGGCGGGCCCGTTCGCGCGCGCGCATCTGCTCGCGCTCCAGCGCCACCGCCTTCATGCGCTTGCCGAGGTCGCCGCGGTCGAGATAGGGCGCCGCCAGCGTGTAGAAGGTCGCCAGAACGGCGATCATCACGAAGGCCGGCAGCAGGATGGCGGGATCGGTAAGCATGGCGACCATGGTCTCGGCCCTAGATGTCGAAGTTGATCATGTTGCGCATCACCAGGATGCCGATCGACATCCAGAAGCCGGAAATGCCGAGGATGAGATGGCCGCGCGGATCCTGGAACAGGATCATGATGTAATCCGGCGAGGTCAGGTAGACGAGGAAGGCGACGATGAACGGCAGGGCGCCGATGATCGCCGCCGAGGCTTTCGCCTCCATCGACAGAGCGTTGACCTTGGCGCGCATCTTGCGGCGCTCGCGCAGAACGCGGGAGAGATTGCCCAGCGCTTCGGAGAGATTGCCGCCCGCCTGGCTCTGGATGGCGATGACGATCGAGAAGAAGTTGACTTCCTGCAGCGGGATATTGGTGAACATGCGGGCGCAGGCCTCCGGCACGCTGAGGCCGACCTGCTGGGATTCGACGACCTTGCGGAATTCCGTCTTCACCGGCTCCTGGCCTTCGGCCGCGATCAGCCGCAGCGCATCCGTCAGCGGAAGGCCGGACTTGATGGAACGCACCATCACGTCGAGCGAATTGGGAAACTCCTCGAGGAATTTGTTCATGCGGCGCTTGACGAGGAAGCCGACGAGCCAGCGCGGCAGGCCCGCCCCCATGATGAAGGCGACGCCGAGCGAGATGAGAAGCCCCGCGCCGGCCACGAGCGTCAGCACGAAGGCGAAGAGGCCGAAGATCGCGCTGAAGACGTAGAATTTGGCGGGCGTGATCGAAAGGCCCGCCTGCATCAGCCGCGCCTTCAGGGTCGTGGCGATGCGCCGCGTCTGCTCCTGCTGCTTCTTTTCGAGGTCCTTCAGGGATTCCTGCACCGACTTGCGGCGCTTGGAGAGTTCCTGCATGCGGTCGCGCGCCGCCTTGGCCTTGTTCTGGTCGGTTTCGGCGGACTGGACGCGGCGGAAGCGGCTTTCGGTCTTTTTCTCCGCCTCGATGCGCGAGAAGAGCACGCCATAGGCAAGGCCGGCGGTGGAGAGCGCCGCCAGCGCGAAGATCGCAACGATGGTGATATCCAGCCCGAACATCCGCGGTATCCCCTGCCCTTACGGCTTTTCCATCGCGTCGAGCGTTGCCGCCAGGCGCCTGTCCTCGTTGAAGTAGCGGGCGCGCTCCCAGAAGTGCGGCTTGCCGATGCCGGTGCCCATATGCTTGCCGATGATGCGGCCGTTGGCGTCCTCGCCCTGCATGTCGAAGCGCATCAGGTCCTGGGTGACGATGACGTCGCCTTCCATGCCGACCACTTCGGTGATGTGGGTGATGCGGCGCGAACCGTCGCGCAGGCGCGAAGCCTGGATGATGACGTCGATGGAGCCGGCGATGATCTCGCGCACGGTCTTGGCCGGCAGCGTATAGCCGCCCATGGCGATCATCGATTCCATGCGCGAGAGGCATTCGCGCGGCGTGTTGGCATGGATCGTGCCCATCGAGCCGTCGTGACCCGTGTTCATCGCCTGCAGGAGGTCGAAGACCTCCGGTCCGCGCACTTCGCCGACGATGATGCGTTCGGGACGCATGCGCAGGCAGTTC
>Ga0153917_1000781_pt1 | contig 16961 bp, 15 predicted proteins | sample TSFL001MetaG_FD_104695 | JGI IMG/M metagenome (GOLD analysis project Ga0153917, IMG submission 104695) | Attine ant fungus gardens microbial communities from Florida, USA - TSFL001 MetaG | ecosystem: Host-associated > Fungi > Mycelium > Unclassified | place: USA: Florida, Paynes Creek Historic... | reverse complement strand
CTGTTAAATGTGTTTTGCTCATAGTGTGGTAGAATATCAGCTTACTATTGCTTTACGAAAGCGTATCCGGTGAAATAAAGTCAACCTTTAGTTGGTTAATGCTACATCAACACGTCGTTGATTAATGCTACACCAACGCGCCAGGCTTATTCCTGTGGAGTTATATATGAGCGATAAAATTATTCACCTGACTGACGATAGTTTTGACACGGACGTGCTTAAAGCTGACGGGCTGACCCTCGTCGATTTCTGGGCAGAATGGTGTGGTCCTTGCAAAATGATCGCCCCGATTCTGGATGAGATCGCCGACGAATATCAAGGCAAACTGACCGTTGCGAAACTGAACATCGACCAGAACCCGGGCACTGCGCCGAAATACGGTATCCGCGGTATCCCGACCCTGCTGCTGTTCAAAAACGGCGAAGTGGCTGCCACCAAAGTGGGCGCCCTGTCCAAAGGTCAGCTGAAAGAGTTCCTGGACGCTAACCTGGCGTAAGGATGCTCACGGCGCGTCCGGAGTTCTAATTTTTTTGGATCTCTGGACGCCCGGCGTTAGTCGTGCTAAGTTACCTATGACTTCGTTTTAAACATACCTTGATGTTCTTGTTGTACCCGATACTTCCCGTTGTTACATAAACAGTGCGTGAAGTGGATAGATTCCGGGCTTGTCACTCAATCCGTCTTGTCGTTTCAGTTCTGTGCTTTCCCTTTGACCAGACAGCGAACAGACATGAGTTGATGGCCGCTAACAGGCATGGATGACCCTGCCATACCATTCACAAATTAAGTTCGAGTATCACCCCGAGTTTAAGAACCCACACCATTATGAATCTTACCGAATTAAAGAATACGCCGGTTTCTGAGCTGATCACTCTCGGCGAAAATATGGGCCTTGAAAACCAGGCTCGTATGCGCAAGCAGGACATTATTTTTGCCATCCTGAAGCAGCACGCAAAGAGTGGCGAAGATATCTTTGGCGACGGTGTGCTGGAGATATTGCAGGATGGATTTGGATTCCTCCGCTCTGCAGACAGCTCCTACCTCGCCGGTCCTGATGACATCTACGTTTCCCCCAGCCAAATCCGCCGTTTCAACCTCCGCACAGGTGATACCATTTCAGGTAAGATTCGTCCTCCTAAAGAGGGTGAACGTTACTTCGCGCTGTTGAAAGTTAACGAGGTTAACTACGACAAGCCAGAAAACTCGCGCAACAAAATCCTGTTCGAAAACTTAACGCCGCTGCACGCGAACTCTCGCCTGCGCATGGAGCGTGGTAACGGTTCTACCGAAGATTTAACCGCTCGCGTACTGGATCTGGCTTCACCTATTGGCCGTGGCCAGCGTGGTCTGATTGTGGCACCGCCGAAAGCGGGTAAAACCATGCTGCTGCAGAATATTGCCCAGAGCATCGCGTACAACCACCCTGACTGCGTACTGATGGTTCTGCTGATCGACGAACGTCCGGAAGAAGTGACCGAAATGCAGCGTCTGGTAAAAGGCGAAGTCGTCGCCTCTACCTTTGACGAGCCGGCCTCCCGTCACGTTCAGGTTGCCGAAATGGTTATCGAGAAGGCGAAGCGTCTGGTTGAACATAAGAAAGACGTTATCATTCTGCTCGACTCTATCACCCGTCTGGCGCGTGCTTATAACACCGTGGTTCCGGCGTCAGGTAAAGTGCTGACCGGTGGTGTGGATGCTAACGCCCTGCATCGTCCGAAGCGTTTCTTCGGCGCGGCGCGTAACGTGGAAGAGGGCGGTAGCCTGACCATCATCGCGACGGCGCTGATCGATACCGGCTCCAAAATGGACGAAGTTATCTACGAAGAGTTTAAAGGTACAGGCAACATGGAACTGCACCTCTCTCGTAAGATCGCAGAGAAGCGCGTCTTCCCGGCCATCGATTACAACCGTTCCGGTACACGTAAAGAAGAGCTGCTCACCACCCAGGAAGAGCTGCAGAAAATGTGGATCCTGCGTAAAATCATCCATCCAATGGGCGAAATCGACGCTATGGAATTCCTCATCAACAAACTGGCGATGACGAAAACCAACGACGATTTCTTCGACATGATGAAACGCTCGTAATTCAAAGAAAGTATCTAAACGCCACGTTTTTTACGTGGCGTTTTTCTTTTGTGGCTTATACGCTATAGCCACAAACTGTAAGTTTGTACTGGCGGATGCCGCAACAGGATTGTACGCGGAGTCAGGGCATTAATTGATTGAAATATAAACAAAGGGACTTGTAAGAGGCCTGCTTTATTCCTTCAGGAGCAGCGTCTTCAAGGTTATACTTCCGGGATTAACATTTGTTGAGAGCCTCCATTGTGAATCTACTCACTGCGGTGACTGAGCTAATCAGTATTTTTCTATTCACGACCTGCTTCTTATTTGTCGCACGTAAAGCGGCAAAAAGAATTGGGTTAGTGGATAAGCCCAACTTCCGTAAGCGCCATCAGGGCCTTATTCCGTTGGTCGGGGGGATCTCCGTTTACGCGGGCATTTGCTTTACGTTCAGTATTGCTGATTATTATATCCCGCATGCCGCGCTTTATCTGGCCTGTGCCGGTGTGCTGGTCCTGGTCGGGGCGCTGGACGACAGATTCGATATCAGCGTGAAATTCCGCGCCTCCGTTCAGGCGGCCATCGGCATCATTATGATGGTGGTTGGTAAACTCTATCTCAGTAGCCTGGGCTATATTTTCGGCACCTGGGAGATGGTTCTTGGACCCTTCGGTTACTTCCTCACGCTCTTTGCCGTCTGGGCGGCGATAAACGCATTCAATATGGTGGACGGCATTGATGGCCTGCTCGGCGGCCTCTCCAGCGTCTCGTTCGCCGCCATCGGCATCATCCTGTGGTTTGACGGCCAGTACAGCCTCTCCATGTGGTGCTTCGCGATGATTGCCGCCATTCTGCCTTATATCCTGCTTAACCTCGGTGTGCTGGGCCGTCGCTATAAAGTGTTTATGGGCGATGCGGGCAGTACGCTGATCGGTTTTACCGTTATCTGGATTTTGCTTGAGACCACCCAGGGTAAAACCCACCCGATCAGCCCGGTTACCGCCCTGTGGATTATCGCCATTCCACTGATGGACATGGTCGCCATTATGTACCGCCGTCTGCGTAAAGGGATGAGCCCCTTCTCGCCGGACCGCCAGCATATTCACCATCTGATCATGCGTGCAGGCTTCACCTCACGCCAGGCGTTCGTTCTGATCACCTTAGCCGCGGCACTGCTTGCGGGTATTGGCGTGGCGGCGGAATATGCTCATTTCATCCCTGAGTGGGTAATGTTGGTATTATTCTTGCTAGCATTCTTCCTGTACGGCTACTGTATTAAGCGCGCATGGAAAGTGGCGCGATTTATTAAACGTGTGAAACGCCGGATGCGTCGAAATAGTGGCAACAACCCAACTTCAACCAGGTAAATCGGGATTGTAATGACTCAACCGTTGGCGGGAGCTAGATCAGTGACAACTGAGAATGAGCTGGATGTTCGTAGTTTGTTTCGCGTGTTATGGGCGGGCAAATTTTGGATTGCAGGAATCGCGCTGGCCTTTGCGTTAATTGCGCTGGCCTACACCTTTTTCGCAAAACAGGAGTGGAGCGCGACGGCGATTACCGATCGCCCGACGGTGAACATGCTTGGCGGGTTCTACTCCCAGCAGCAGTTCCTGCGCAACCTGGATGTAAAAGCTAATCTCGCCTCCGTTGATCAGCCCTCTGTCATGGATGAGTCTTACAAAGAGTTCATCATGCAGCTGGCTTCCTGGGATACGCGTCGTGATTTCTGGAACCAGACCGACTATTACAAGCAGCGGATGGTAGGCAACAGCAAGGCCGATGCTGCGCTGCTTGATGAGCTGATTAATAACATCCAGTTTATGCCGGGCGACGCGCTGCGCAACCTGAACGATAGCGTGAAGTTAATTGCTGAAACGGCGCCGGATGCCAATAACCTGCTGCGTCAGTACGTAGCCTTTGCCAGCCAGCGTGCGGCGAGCCATCTTAACGATGAGCTTAAAGGCGCCTGGGCGGCCCGTACCATCCAGATGAAAGCGCAGGTGAAGCGTCAGGAAGAGGTCGCTAAAGCCATTTACAATCGCCGCGTTCACAATATTGAGCAGGCGCTGAAAATCGCTGAGAAGAGCAATATCTCCCGCAGTGAAACCGACGTGCCGGCTGAGCAGCTGCCCGACTCCGAGCTCTTCCTGCTGGGCCGTCCAATGCTGCAGGCCCGTCTCGAGAACCTGCAGGCCGTGGGGCCAGACTTTGATCTCGACTACGACCAGAACCGCGCCATGATGACCACCCTTAACGTTGGTCCAACCCTGGATCCACGTTTTCAGACCTATCGTTATTTGCGCACGCCTGAAGAGCCTGTAAAACGCGATAGCCCACGTCGTGCATTCCTGATGATTATGTGGGGGATTGTGGGGGCATTGATTGGTGCTGGTGTGGCATTGACGCGTCGTCGCAAAATTTAAGAACGCCGTCTACGATGAAGGCTTGCGGCCTTCATCGTCTACTCGAAGAGAATCGATGTGAAAGTACTCACTGTCTTTGGTACAAGGCCGGAAGCCATCAAGATGGCTCCGCTGGTACACGCGCTGGCGAATGACCCGCATTTTGAGGCGAAAGTTTGTGTTACCGCCCAGCATCGGGAGATGCTGGATCAGGTACTGAACCTCTTTTCCATTGTTCCGGACTACGATCTTAATATTATGAAACCGGGGCAGGGGCTAACGGAAATTACCTGCCGTATTCTGGAAGGGTTAAAACCTATTCTGGAATCCTTTAAGCCTGATGTGGTGCTGGTACATGGCGATACCACCACCACCATCGCTACCAGCCTTGCTGCCTTCTATCAGCGCATTCCTGTCGGCCATGTAGAGGCCGGGCTGCGTACTGGCGATCTCTATTCCCCCTGGCCGGAAGAGGCCAACCGCACTTTGACCGGCCATCTGGCGATGTATCACTTCGCCCCGACGGAAAACTCACGCCAGAACCTGCTGCGGGAGAACATCCCTGACCGCTCGGTATTCGTTACCGGCAACACCGTTATTGATGCCCTTATCTGGGTGCGCGATCGGGTGATGTCCAGCGACAGCGTGCGCGCTGAGCTGGCAGAGCGTTACCCTTTCCTCGCGAACGGCAAAAAGATGATCCTGGTCACCGGCCATCGCCGTGAAAGCTTTGGCCGCGGGTTCGAGCAGATCTGCCACGCGCTGGCGGAGATCGCCGCGCAGAATAAAGATGTGCAGATTGTCTATCCGGTACACCTTAATCCGAACGTCAGCGAGCCGGTCAACCGCATCCTGGGCCACGTTGATAACGTGATCCTTATTGAGCCGCAGGACTACCTGCCGTTTGTCTGGCTGATGAACCATGCCTGGCTGATTCTGACGGACTCCGGCGGTATTCAGGAGGAGGCTCCCTCCCTTGGTAAACCGGTGCTGGTCATGCGTGAAACCACCGAGCGCCCGGAGGCCGTTAAAGCCGGCACCGTGCGGCTGGTGGGGACGGACACCAAACATATCGTGGCCGAGGTGACACGCCTGCTGCACGACGATAACGAATACCAGGCCATGAGCCGCGCCCACAACCCTTACGGGGACGGGCAGGCATGTGAACGTATTTTGTATGCACTTAAAAACAATCGGGTATCGCTATGAGTTTTTCTACCATCTCTGTCATTGGTCTTGGCTACATTGGGTTACCCACTGCCGCCGCCTTCGCCTCCCGCCAAAAGCAGGTGGTAGGTGTGGATATCAATCAGCATGCGGTTGATACCATTAACCGGGGTGAAATTCATATCGTCGAACCCGATCTCGACAAGGTAGTAAAAACGGCAGTTGAGGGCGGATTCCTGAAAGCCAGCACCACGCCGGTAGTAGCTGATGCTTATCTGATTGCCGTGCCGACGCCCTTTAAAGGCGATCATGAGCCGGATATGGTCTACGTCGAGGCGGCGGCAAAATCCATCGCCCCGGTACTGAAGAAAGGCGCGCTGGTGATCCTCGAGTCCACCTCACCGGTGGGCGCCACCGAACAGATGGCCCAGTGGCTGGCCGAAGCCCGCCCGGATCTGAGCTTCCCCCAGCAGGCGGGTGAGCAGGCGGACGTCAACGTCGCCTATTGCCCGGAGCGTGTGCTGCCAGGACAGGTGATGGTTGAGCTGATTAAAAACGATCGCGTGATTGGCGGCATGACGCCGGCCTGCTCCGCGCGCGCCAGCGAGCTGTACAACATCTTCCTTGAAGGTGAGTGCGTGGTGACCAACTCCCGCACCGCCGAGATGTGCAAACTGACGGAAAACAGCTTCCGCGACGTTAACATCGCCTTTGCCAACGAACTGTCGCTGATCTGTGCCGATCAGGGAATTAACGTCTGGGAACTGATTCGCCTCGCAAACCGCCATCCGCGCGTTAACATTCTGCAGCCGGGCCCGGGCGTGGGCGGCCACTGTATCGCCGTCGACCCGTGGTTTATCGTGGCGCAAAACCCCGATCAGGCTCGCCTGATCCGCACCGCCCGCGAAGTGAACGACGGCAAGCCGCACTGGGTGATAAACCAGGTGAAAGCCACGGTGGCAGACAGCCTGGCGGCAAACGGCAAGCGGGCCAGTGAACTGAAAATCGCCTGCTTCGGTCTGGCCTTTAAGCCCAATATCGACGATCTGCGTGAAAGTCCGGCGATGGGGATTGCTGAGCTGATTGCCAACTGGCACAGCGGCGAAACCCTGGTTGTCGAGCCCAATATTCATACGCTGCCGAAGAAGCTGGTCGAAACCTGCCGGCTGGTTACGACGGAAGAGGCGCTGGCAACGGCCGATGTGCTGTTGTTATTGGTAGATCATAACGAGTTTAAAGCCATCAGCGGCGACGCTATCCGTCAGGAATATGTGGTTGATACTAAAGGAGTGTGGCGGTGAGACGGATTCTGGTTACCGGCGGCGCGGGGTTTATTGGCTCCGCCGTTGCTCGTCACATCATCCAGAACACTACCGATGCTGTTGTGGTCGTGGATAAGCTCACCTATGCCGGCAATCTGGCCTCGCTGGCACCGGTAGCGGACGACCCGCGCTTTGCATTTGAGCAGGTTGATATTTGCGATCGCGACGCGTTAACGGAGCTTTTCACAAAGCACCAGCCCGATGTGGTAATGCATCTCGCCGCCGAGAGCCACGTCGATCGCTCCATTGATGGCCCTGCAGTCTTCATTCAGACCAATATTGTCGGAACCTATACGCTGTTAGAAGTTTCACGTGCCTGGTGGAACGGCCTGGAAGCTGCGTCAAAATCGCAGTTCCGCTTCCATCACATTTCTACCGATGAGGTATATGGCGATCTGCACTCGATGAACGATTTCTTCACCGAGACCACGCCTTATGCCCCAAGCAGCCCTTATTCTGCATCAAAAGCCAGCAGCGACCACTTGGTTCGCGCCTGGCAACGTACCTACGGTTTACCGACGCTGGTGACTAACTGCTCCAATAACTATGGCCCTTACCATTTCCCGGAAAAATTGATTCCGCTGATGATCCTCAATGCTATTGCGGGTAAACCCCTGCCGGTTTATGGCGACGGTCAGCAAATTCGTGACTGGCTGTACGTTGAAGATCATGCCCGTGCGCTCTATCTGGTTGCCACAGAGGGCAAGCCCGGCGAGACCTATAATATTGGTGGCCATAACGAGCGTAAAAACCTGGATGTTGTCATCACCATTTGCGATCTGCTGGAAGAGCTGGTGCCAGAGAAACCGCAGGGCGTGAATCAGTATCGGGACCTTATTACCCGGGTGGCCGATCGCCCAGGCCACGATCTTCGCTACGCTATCGATGCTTCAAAGATTGAGCGAGATCTGGGCTGGACTCCACAAGAAACCTTCGAAAGCGGCATTCGTAAAACCGTCGAGTGGTATCTCGCGAACGAAAGCTGGTGGAAACAGGTTCAGGATGGCAGTTACCAGGGCGAGCGTCTGGGGCTAAAGGGATAAGCAAGGGGATTTTATGAAAGGTATTATTCTGGCAGGAGGTTCGGGTACGCGCCTGCACCCGATTACGCGCGGTGTCTCGAAGCAGCTTCTGCCCGTTTATGATAAGCCAATGATTTACTATCCGCTTTCGGTGCTGATGCTGGCCGGTATCCGTGAAATCTTAATCATCACTACGCCAGAAGATAAATCCTCTTATCAGCGTCTGTTGGGTGACGGTAGCGAATTCGGTATTGAGCTGACTTACGCAGAGCAACCCAGCCCGGATGGCCTGGCGCAGGCCTTTATCATTGGTGAAAGCTTCCTGAACGGCGACTCAGCCTGTCTGGTGCTGGGAGATAATATCTTCTTTGGACAGGGCTTCAGCCCCAAATTACGCACCGTTGCCGCACGCACTGAAGGGGCGACCGTCTTCGGTTATCAGGTGATGGATCCAGAGCGATTTGGCGTGGTGGAATTTGACGATAACTTCCGCGCGCTGTCACTGGAAGAGAAGCCAAAAGAGCCGAAATCGAACTGGGCCGTAACCGGGCTCTACTTCTACGACAACAAGGTTGTTGATTACGCGAAACGAGTTAAACCTTCCGCCCGTGGTGAACTGGAGATTACCTCCATCAATCAGATGTACCTTGAAGATGGCAGACTTACGGTCGAACTGCTGGGGCGCGGGTTCGCCTGGCTGGATACCGGTACCCATGACAGCCTGATTGAAGCCAGTACCTTTGTGCAAACTGTTGAAAAACGGCAGGGCTTCAAAATAGCCTGCCTGGAAGAGATCGCCTGGCGCAACGGCTGGCTGGATGATGACGGCGTTAAGCGTGCGGCCAGCAAGCTTGCGAAAACCGGCTATGGACAATATTTGCTGGAGCTGCTTCGTGCCCGTCCACGCCAGTATTGAACCGCTCGTCTGGGAGAGCGAATTTTTTGGCATCCCGTCGGCTATTTTGCGACTGAATGATGATGCGCCGCGCTTAACCCGAGCCGATTTCGCTCCCTGGAAACGGTTACAGGCCAAAATCCCGGCGGAGCGCCATGACCTGCTGGACGCGCTCCAGCAGCAGGGTTTCGCGCTGGTGGAGGGGGAAATCGACCTCGCCATCACCGTCACGCAGCATGCCTGTGTTGGCGCAGAGATAGGTGACAACACCGATATTCCCGCGCTTCGTCAGCTTGCCGCAGAGGCCTTTGCCCAGAGCCGTTTTCGCACTCCCTGGTACGCCGCTGGCGATAGCGGGCGTTTTTACGCCCGGTGGATCGAAAACGCGGTCAAGGGCACGTTCGACCACGTCTGTCTGGTGTTTCGCGCGCCGGAGGGGACCATTAAAGGTTTTGTCTCCCTGCGTAAGCTGAACGACAGCGAAGCGCGTATCGGCCTGCTGGCCGGGCGCGGTATGGGCGAAAAACTCATGCAGGCGGCCTTGAACTGGGCCGGGCAACAGCAGCTTTCTACACTGCGGGTGGCGACCCAGATGGGCAACACCGCCGCGCTTAAACGTTATATTGCGAGCGGCGCCAACATTGAAGCGACTGCTTACTGGCTATACAGGTGACAAGATGATTCCATTTAATGCGCCTCCCGTGGTGGGCACTGAACTAGATTACATGCAGTCTGCGATGGGCAGCGGCAAGCTCTGCGGCGACGGCGGCTTTACCCGCCGCTGCCAGCAGTGGATGGAGCAGCGCTTCCAGAGTGCAAAAGTACTGTTAACCCCCTCCTGCACCGCATCGCTGGAGATGGCCGCCCTGCTGCTGGATATCGGTCCTGGCGATGAAGTAATCATGCCGAGCTATACCTTTGTCTCCACGGCTAACGCCTTTGTGCTACGCGGTGCGAAAATCGTCTTTGTCGATATCCGCCCGGATACCATGAACATTGACGAAACCCAGATCGAAGCGGCCATCACCGAGAAAACGCGAGCCATTGTGCCGGTGCATTATGCGGGCGTCGCCTGCGAGATGGACACCATTATGGCCATCGCCAAAAAGCACAATCTGTTTGTGGTAGAAGATGCCGCACAGGGGGTGATGTCCACTTATAAAGGCCGGGCGCTGGGCACTATCGGCCATATCGGCTGCTTCAGCTTCCACGAGACCAAAAACTACACCGCGGGCGGTGAGGGTGGCGCAACCTTAATTAACGATCGGGCGCTGGTAGAGCGCGCGGAAATCATCCGTGAAAAAGGTACCAACCGCAGCCAGTTCTTCCGCGGGCAGGTGGATAAGTACACCTGGCGCGATATTGGCTCCAGCTACCTGATGGCCGATCTGCAGGCGGCTTACCTGTGGGCCCAGCTGGAGGCGGCAGACCGCATCAACCAGCAGCGCCTGGCGCTGTGGCAGACCTATTACGATGCGCTGAAGCCGCTGGCGGATAAAGGCCGCATCGCGCTGCCCACTATTCCGGCAGGGTGCGTGCATAACGCCCATATGTTCTACATCAAGCTGCGTGATAACGACGATCGCAGTGAGCTGATTTCGTATCTGAAAGAGGCGGAAATCCTGGCGGTGTTCCATTACATCCCCCTGCACTCCAGCCCGGCAGGCGAGGCGTTTGGCCGCTTTGCAGGCGAAGATCGCCACACGACAAAAGAAAGTGAGCGGTTACTTCGTTTGCCACTGTTCTACAACCTTACCGCCGTTAATCAGCGCACGGTCATTAATTCCCTTCTGAGTTACTTCGGCTGATATGTCTCTGGCGAAAGCATCGGTGTGGACCGCCGCGTCCACACTTGTAAAGATCGGCACGGGTTTGCTGGTCGTGAAATTACTGGCAGTCTCATTTGGCCCCTCGGGTGTAGGGCTGGCGGGCAACTTTCGTCAGCTGGTCACCGTGCTTAGCGTTCTGGCCGGGGCGGGTATCTTTAACGGCGTGACCAAATACGTCGCGCAATATCAGGACGATCCGGCACAGCTGCGGCGGGTGGTGGGTACCTCTTCGGCAATGGTGCTGGGGTTTTCCACGCTGCTGGCGGCGGTCTTTTTACTCGCCGCGGGACCTATCAGTCTCGGGCTGTTTGGCCATACGCGCTACCAGGGGCTGGTGCAGCTGGTCGCGCTGATACAGATGGGCATCGCCTGGGCTAACCTGCTGCTGGCGCTGATGAAGGGCTTTCGCGATGCGGCAGGGAATGCGCTGGCGCTGATCTACGGCAGCATAATTGGCGTTATCGCCTATTACCTCTGTTACCGCTTTGGCGGTTACGAAGGCGCCCTGCTGGGTCTGGCGCTGGTGCCGGCGCTGGTGGTGATCCCGGCAGCGGCCATGTTGATGCGTAGCGGTAATATTCCGCTGCATTATCTGAAGCCGCAGTGGGACAAGTTGCTGGCCGGTAGCCTCGGGAAATTTACCCTGATGGCCCTGATTACCTCGGTCACGCTGCCCGTCGCCTACGTGATGATGCGAAATCTGCTGGCCGCGCACTACAGCTGGGACGAGGTGGGGATCTGGCAGGGGGTGAGCAGTATCTCTGATGCCTATCTGCAGTTCATTACCGCCTCCTTCAGCGTCTGGTTGCTGCCAACCCTGTCGCGCCTGAACGCTAAGCAGGAGATCGCCCGGGAGATTGGCCGTTCGCTGCGCTTTGTCCTACCGGCGGTGGCGGTAGCGAGCCTGACCGTCTGGCTGCTGCGCGATGTTGCCATCTGGCTGCTCTTCTCAGACAAATTTACCCCGATGCGTGACCTGTTTGCCTGGCAGCTCATCGGTGATGTATTGAAAGTGGGCGCTTACGTCTTTGGTTATCTGGTGATCGCCAAAGCCTCGCTGCGGTTATACATTGTGGCTGAAATCAGCCAGTTCACGCTGCTCACGGCGTTCTCTCACTGGCTGATCCCCGCGCACGGTGCGCTGGGAGCGGCCCAGGCCTATATGGCCACCTACATTGTCTATTTCGCCGCCTGCTGCGGCGTATTTTTACTTTGGCGTAAACGCGCATGACTGTACTGATTCACGTCCTGGGATCGGACATCCCACACCATAACCAGACCGTACTGCGGTTTTTCAATGACGAGTTGGCCGCAGGCAGCGCCAGCGCGCGCGATTTTATGGTGGTTGATAAAACCCAGGGGGCGGGCGCCAGCTTTCCGGCGTTAAATATCACCTTCTGGCCCGATAAAGCCAGCCTGGCGAAAGCCGTGATCGCTCGTGCGAAGGCGAACCGTGAACAGCGCTTCTTCTTCCACGGCCAGTTTAATACCGGCCTGTGGCTGGCGTTGTTAAGCGGCGGCATCAGGCCGTCGCAGTTTAACTGGCATATCTGGGGCGCCGATTTATACGAAATATCCCAGGGCTGGAAGTTCCGCCTCTTTTACCCGCTGCGCCGCATGGCGCAGGGCCGCGTCGGCTGCGTCTTCGCCACCCGGGGCGATCTAAACTATTTTGCCCGCCAGCATCCAGGCGTGCGCGGCGAACTGCTCTATTTCCCAACCCGGATGGATCCTGCCCTGAACGGGCTGGCAAACGAGGCAAAACGCGAAGGAAAGCTGACAATTCTGGTCGGCAACTCCGGCGATCGCAGCAACGAGCACCTGGCAGCGCTGAAGGCAGTGCACCAGCAGTTCGGCGATACGGTAAACGTGATTGTGCCCATGGGCTATCCTCCTCATAACGAGGCTTACATCAGCGAAGTGCGCGCTTGCGCGCTGGGGCTGTTTAGCCCTGAGAATGTGCAGATCCTGAGCGAGAAGATGGCGTTCGATGCCTATCTGGCGCTGCTGCGTCAGTGCGATCTGGGCTACTTTATTTTTGCGCGCCAGCAGGGGATTGGTACCCTCTGTCTGCTGATTCAGGCGGGGGTGCCCTGCGTGCTCAACCGTGAAAATCCGTTCTGGCAGGACATGACGGAGCAGAACATTCCGGTGCTCTTTACCGGCGATGAGCTGAATGTCGATATCGTACGTGAAGCCCAGCGCCAGCTGTCGCTGGTGGATAAAAATGCCATCGACTTCTTCAGCCCCAATTACCTCACCCCGTGGCAGCAGGCGCTGCGCATCGCTTCAGGAGGTGAAGAGTGAGCCCTTTACAATTTAGCGGCCTGCTGGTGATTTGGCTGCTGAGCACCCTGTTTATCGCCACCCTGACGTGGTTCGAATTTCGTCGGGTGCGCTTTAACTTCAATGTCTTCTTTTCATTGCTGTTTTTGCTCACCTTCTACTTCGGTTTCCCGCTGACCAGCATTCTGGTCTTCCGCTTTGATGTGGGCGTGGTGCCGCCAGAGATCCTGATGCAGGCGCTGCTGTCGGCCACCTGCTTCTACGGGGTCTATTACGTCACCTATAAGACGCGTTTAAAGTCCGTTACGGATACGACCCCGCGCCGCCCGCTGTTCACCATGAACCGGGTTGAGACCCACCTGACCTGGGTGATGCTCATGGCGATTGCGCTGGTTAGCGTCGGCATCTTCTTTATGCACAACGGCTTTTTGCTGTTCAAGCTGCACTCCTACAGCCAGATTTTCTCCAGCGAAGTCTCCGGCGTGGCGCTTAAGCGCTTCTTTTACTTCTTTATTCCGGCGATGCTGGTGGTTTACTTCCTGCGCCAGGATGCCCGGGCGTGGCTCTTCTTCCTTGTCAGCACGGTGGCGTTTGGCCTGCTGACCTATATGATCGTGGGCGGAACCCGCGCCAACATCATTATCGCCTTCGCCATCTTCCTGTTTATCGGCATTATTCGCGGCTGGATCTCCCTGTGGATGCTGGCCGCTGCCGGGGTGATGGGCATTGTGGGCATGTTCTGGCTGGCGTTAAAGCGCTACGGCATGGACGTCAGCGGCGATGAGGCCTTTTATACCTTCCTCTACCTCACGCGCGATACCTTCTCCCCCTGGGAAAACCTGGCTCTGCTGCTACAAAACTACGACAAGATAGAGTTCCAGGGGCTGGCACCCATTGTCCGCGATTTCTATGTCTTTATCCCCACCTGGCTCTGGCCCGATCGTCCGGATATCGTCCTGAACACCGCCAACTACTTTACCTGGGAGGTGTTAAATAACCACTCGGGGCTGGCGATCTCACCGACGCTTATCGGCTCGCTGGTGGTGATGGGCGGCGGCTGGTTTATTCTGCCCGGCGCGATTGCCGTGGGGCTGATTATCAAATGGTTCGACTGGCTCTATACCCTGGGTAACCAGGAGACGAACCGCTATAAGGCCGCGATTTTGCACAGCTTCTGTTTTGGTGCCATCTTCAATATGATCGTGCTGGCGCGCGAAGGGCTGGATTCGTTCGTCTCCCGCGTGGTCTTTTTTATGGCGGTGTTTGGCCTCTGTCTGCTGCTGGCGAAACTGCTGTACTGGCTGTTTGACAGCGCCGGGCTGGTGCATAAGCGCGAACCCGCCGCCAGCAGAACGCTTTCGCAAGTCTGAGTAAGGATAATAATGACTGACAATACCTCTGCGCCGCAGTATGACCTGCGCGGCCTGAAACTTATTGGCTGGCGGGACATGCAGCACGCGCTGGATTATCTCTGTGCGGGTGGCCATATCAAAACCGGTACCCTGGTCGCCATCAATGCAGAAAAGATGTTAACCATTGAAGACAACGCCGAGGTACGAGAGCTGATTGAGGCGGCGGAGTTTAAGTACGCCGACGGTATCAGCGTGGTGCGCTCGGTACGTAAAAAATATCCGCAGGCGAATATCTCCCGCGTGGCCGGGGCCGACCTGTGGGAAGCGCTGATGGCGCGAGCCGGGGCAGACGGCACGCCGGTATTTTTGATTGGCGGCAAACCGGAAATCCTGGCGCAAACCGAGCAAAAGCTGCGCGCCCAGTGGAACGTCAATATCGTCGGCAGCCAGGACGGCTATTTTAAACCGGAACAGCGACAGGCCCTGTTTGAACGCATCCGCGACAGCGGGGCGAAGATTATCACCGTGGCGATGGGGTCGCCGCGCCAGGAGATCCTGATGCGCGACTGCCGTCAGGTCTGCCCGGATGCGCTCTATATGGGCGTGGGCGGCACTTATGATGTCTTTACCGGCCACGTTAAGCGCGCGCCAAAGGTGTGGCAGAACCTGGGGCTGGAGTGGCTCTATCGCCTGCTGTCGCAGCCAAGCCGCATCACTCGCCAGCTGCGCCTGCTGCGCTACCTGGGCTGGCACTACACCGGTCGTCTGTAATTATGCCAACGCAGCGCGATCTCCTGTTCGCGCTGCCACCCGCCTGCAAAACTGCTGCAAATATGTGCAATACATTCATTTTTTTAACGCATTAATTGCCATTTCGTAGTTTTTAAGAAACCATTCGCTCACCCATTGCAGTGCCACGGTGTTTTAAGCGCCAACCGTCAACCTCGACGGTCGGTGCCGCATGGCCTGTTATGGCACATTTTTACCCATAACAATAACCGGCAGAGGCCGGGAAGTCGCAACACAACTGAGGATTTATGGCAGAGAAAAAACCGGAGCTACAGCGTGGGCTGGAAGCTCGTCATATTGAACTGATCGCCCTTGGCGGCACGATAGGGGTGGGGCTGTTTATGGGCTCCGCCAGCACGCTCAAGTGGGCAGGTCCGTCGGTTCTGCTGGCCTATATCATTGCCGGGCTGTTTGTTTTCTTCATCATGCGCTCCATGGGCGAGATGCTGTTCCTCGAGCCGGTGGCTGGTTCGTTCGCTGTTTATGCCCACCGCTATATGAGCCCCTTCTTTGGCTATCTCACGGCGTGGTCTTACTGGTTTATGTGGATGGCGGTGGGGATTTCTGAAATCACCGCGATAGGGGTCTACGTGCAGTTCTGGTTCCCGGAGATGGCGCAGTGGATACCCGCCCTGATCGCCGTGGGGTTGGTGGCGCTAGCTAACCTTGCCGCCGTGCGCCTGTATGGCGAGATCGAGTTCTGGTTTGCGATGATTAAGGTCACTACCATCATCGTGATGATCGTTGTTGGCCTGGGGGTCATATTCTTCGGCCTGGGTAACGGCGGGCAGGCAATTGGTTTTGGCAATCTGACCGACAATGGCGGCTTCTTTGCCGGCGGCTGGAAGGGCTTCCTGACCGCGCTCTGCATCGTGGTGGCCTCTTATCAGGGCGTGGAGCTGATCGGCATTACCGCCGGTGAAGCAAAAAATCCACAGGTCACGCTGCGTAGCGCGGTAGGCAAAGTGCTGTGGCGCATCCTGATTTTCTATGTGGGCGCTATTTTCGTTATCGTGACCATCTTCCCGTGGACTGAAATTGGCAGCAACGGCAGCCCCTTTGTGCTGACCTTTGCCAAAATCGGTATTACCGCTGCGGCCGGTATTATCAACTTCGTGGTGCTAACGGCAGCGCTCTCCGGCTGCAACAGCGGTATGTACAGCTGTGGGCGCATGCTCTATGCCCTGGCGAAGAACCGCCAGCTTCCGGCGGTGGTGGGCAAAGTATCTCGCGCAGGGGTGCCGGTGGCGGGTGTGGCTATCTCTATTGCCATCCTGCTGGTGGGATCCTGCCTGAACTACATCATTCCGAACCCGCAGCGGGTGTTTGTCTATGTCTATAGCGCCAGCGTGCTGCCGGGCATGGTGCCCTGGTTTGTGATCCTGATAAGCCAGCTGCGTTTTCGTCAGGCGCATAAACAAGCCATCGCCAGCCATCCGTTCCGCTCAATTATGTTCCCCTGGGCCAATTATTTGACCATGGCGTTCCTGATTTGCGTACTTATTGGCATGTATTTCAATGAAGACACCAGAATGTCGCTGTTTGTGGGGATGATCTTCCTGGCGGCGGTGACGGCCTGTTACAAGCTTTTTGGCCTTGGTCGCCACGTTGAAAGCCATAAAACGCAGGAATAAGCGGCAAAATGCGCAAAGCGTAACCAAACGCGCATTTTTTTTAAAAAAGCACTAGACAGAACTACGAGACCTCCGTAATATCCAGCCCCGCAACGGCGCTAAGCGCCCGTAGCTCAGCTGGATAGAGCGCTGCCCTCCGGAGGCAGAGGTCTCAGGTTCGAATCCTGTCGGGCGCACCATTTACCCGGTGCTGGAG
>Ga0153917_1000780_pt1 | contig 16968 bp, 12 predicted proteins | sample TSFL001MetaG_FD_104695 | JGI IMG/M metagenome (GOLD analysis project Ga0153917, IMG submission 104695) | Attine ant fungus gardens microbial communities from Florida, USA - TSFL001 MetaG | ecosystem: Host-associated > Fungi > Mycelium > Unclassified | place: USA: Florida, Paynes Creek Historic... | reverse complement strand
GGACGCCTGGGCGTCACGCGTTTACTTACGCGCATCACGTGGCAACCCTGCCGCCGCGTGCAGACGATGATCACAGCAATCATCTGGATTTTGCAAGTCCGACTGGCGCGTCCAGGAGACTATTGCAGCAAAGAACTTACCCGTGTAAGTTCTGATCGACGCGCCAGGGCGATCGCGCATCCGCCGAACGCGCCCCGCGTCTCCAGACACCACAGAAGGGTCAGACGATGAAGTCACGAATCCTGCGCACGGCCGCGCTCACCGCCGTCGCGCTCACCGCCGGAGCAGGCCTGTCCGCCTGCTCCCAGGACGGCGGCACCCAGACGCTGCAGGTGCAGACCGGCTTCTCCGCCGGCTCCGAGCAGCTGAACGTGCTCACCGACATCGCCCAGAAGTTCGAGGCCGCGCACCCGGGCGTCGCCCTCGACCTCATCCCCAGCACGACGAGCTACGAGCAGGACATCAAGGTCAAGCTCGCCTCGAAGGACGCCCCGGATATCTGGATGACGCACGGCTGGTCGCGCGATCGCTACGCCGACTTCCTCGCGCCCCTCCAGGACGAGGCGTGGGCGAAGGACGTCAACCCGATCCTCGACGCCTCCATGCGCAACGACCAGGGCGAGATCTTCGCCCTGCCGGTGATCGCGGACGTCGCGGGCATCGTCTACAACGCCGACGTGCTCCAGGCCGCGGGCGTCGACCCGGCATCCGTCAAGACGTGGGACGACTTCAACGCCGCGGCGGCCAAGATCAAGGCGAACGGCGTCTCGCCCATCGTGCTCTCCGGCAAGGAGAGCGGCCCGGCCGGCAACCTCATCGACTGGCAGGCGCCGGGCGTCTACACGGACGCCCAGCTGGAGGCCCTCAAGGCGGGCACGTTCGACAACGCCGCCTACGAGCCCATGCTCGCGACGGTGCAGGGATGGCAGCAGAACGGCTACATCAACCCCGACTACTCGTCCGCGACGAAGGACGACGTCTCCAAGGCGCTCGGCGGAGGCAAGGCGGCCTTCGTGTTCAGCCAGAACGGCGTCACCGCCGACGCGCTCGCGGCCTTCCCGAACGCGAAGGTCGGATTCATGCCGATCCCGTCGAAGACCGGCTCGCCCTACCTCATCGGCGGCGAAGGCCAAGCGACCTTCGGCGCCGCCGCGAACGGCGCGCACCTGGACACCGCGAAGCAGTTCCTCGCGTTCCTGGCCCAGCCCGACAACATGGCCGCGCTCGCGAAGGCGGCCGGCGCCGCTCCCGGCCTCCTGAACGTTCCCATGGACCTCGGCCCCCTGCAGGCGAGCTACGACACCTGGGTCACGCAGGCGAAGCTCCCCCTCCAGCCCTACTTCGACCGCGTCTGGCTGCCCAACGGCATGTGGAACACGCTCGTGACGACGACCGACTCGGTCATCACGGGCCAGGCGACGCCCGCAGCCGCGACCGAGCAGGTCGCGCAGAGCTTCGCCGGCCTGTACGGGAAGGCCGAGTAGGCGACTCGCCATGACCTCGACCTCCCCCGAGAGAGCGGCCCTTCGCCCGGCCGCCCGGCCGCGCAGGCGGTCGGGCGCCGGGCGCGCGGCGGCGAACGTCTTCTACGTGCCGGCGCTCCTGGTGCTGGGCCTGTTCACGGCCTATCCGCTCGTGCGCGGCGTCATCCTCTCGTTCCAGCAGTGGAACGGCTTCTCCCCCAAGACGACCTTCATCGGCCTGGACAACTACGCGCAGCTGTTCACCGACGCGAACTTCGGCACGGCGATGCTCAACACGTTCGTCTACGGCATCGGCTCCACGCTGTTCCAGCAGATCTTCGGCCTCGGGCTCGCGCTGCTCCTCGACAGCAAGCTGCGCGGGCGCAACGTGTTCCGCGCGATCATCTACCTGCCCGTGCTCGTGTCCCCCGTCATCATGGGCACGATGTACTACCTGCTGTTCCAGTACAACACCGGCACGCTCAACGACATCGTGGTCGCGTTCGGCGGGGAGCGGCAGGCCTGGCTCGCGGATGCCGGCACCGCCGTCGGCGTCATCGTGGCCGTCAACTCGCTCCAGTTCATCGGCGTCTCGATGATCATCTACCTCGCCGGGCTCCAGTCGATCCCCGTCATGTACCACGAGGCGGCCATGCTCGACGGCGCGGGCGCCTGGCAGCGCTTCCTGCACATCACCGTGCCGCTGCTGCAGCCGGCCTTCGCGACGAGCATCGTGCTCAACCTCATCGGCGGACTCAAGCTCTTCGACGTCGTGCAGGTCATGACCGGCGGCGGCCCCGGCTACTCCACGAACTCGGTCTCCACCCTCATCGGCAAGACCTACTTCGACAACCAGGCGGCCGGCTACTCGTCGGCCATGGGCGTCGCGCTGTTCGTCGTCATCGCGCTCTTCACGCTCGTGATGAACACGCTGCTCAACCGAAGCCGACTCGAGGAGGCCTGATCATGGCGAAGGAACCCGCCGTCCAGACGGTCACCGCGAGCACGCGGGCGATCGCGACGGGCAAGAGCCTCCAGGATGCCCGGGACGAGACGCGCGGCGCCCCCTCGCGGGTGCTCCGGGCGCTCATGTGGATCGGGCTCGTGCTGCTGAGCCTCGTCCAGCTGCTGCCGTTCTGGATCGCGTTCACGACCTCGGTCAAGTCGAAGGCGCAGGCCGACGCGTCGCTGCAGATCGCGCTGCCGGGCGAGATCACGTGGGCCAACTACGGCACCGCGATCACGGACGGGGGCGTGCTGCAGGCCGTGCTCAACAGCCTCGTCGTGACGGTCGGGGCGACCGCGCTCACCTGCGTCGTCGGCGCGTTCGCGGCGTACCCGCTCGCGCGCATCGCCAGCCGGCTCAACAAGCTCGTGCTCGCCTCGATCGTCGCGCTCATGATGATCCCGCCGCTGAGCATCCTCGTGCCGCTGTACTCGCTGCTCGCGGACCTGAAGCTCACGAACAGCTACGTCGGCATCATCCTCGTGATGACCGCCGGACAGCTGCCGCTGGCGGTCTTCCTCTACGCGTCGTTCATCCGGTCGATCCCGGTGGCGCTCGAGGAGGCGGCCGCGATCGACGGGGCCGGGCCGATCCGCACGTTCTTCCAGGTCGTGCTGCCGCTGCTCAAGCCCGTCACGGCGACGGTCGTCATCCTCACGAGCGTGGCCGTGTGGAACGAGTTCGCGCTCTCGGGCTACATCCTCGCGACCCCGGCCATGCGCACGATCGCGCCCGCGATCGCGTCGTTCTTCGGCTCGCAGTCGAGCAACATGGGAGCGGCCGCCGCCGGCGCCCTCATCGCCGCCGTGCCGGTCGTCGTGGCCTACCTCTTCCTGCAGAAGTACTTCATCCGCGGCATGGTCGCCGGCGCCGAGAAATAGCCCCCGCCGCCCCCGAACGGCCAAGACGAAAGCGATGGGTTCTGCACCCTCCGACCCGGTCGGGAGGTGCAGAACCCATCGCTCTGCGAACGGCGGCCGTTACGGGGTGGGCGTGGGGGCCGGGGTCGTGGCGCCCGGGGCGCCGGTCTCCTGCTGCACGCGGGCGTCGGCGGCGGCCGCCCGGCCGAGCGCCTCGGTGAGACGCGCGTCGGCCTGCGCCGCCGCCACGAGGTCGTTCTTGCCGTAGGCGGCGGTGCGGTCCTGCAGCGCCTGCTGCGCATCCGCGAGCGCCTGCGTCAGGTCCTGCTGGGCCGTGGTCGTGGGAGCCGGCGTGGAGCCGGTCCCCGTGCCGGTGCCACCAGTCCCCGTGCCGCCCGCGCCCCCGGTCGAGCCGTCGTCGACGACGCCCTGGTCGCCGGCCTTGGCGCCGGAGTCCCCGCCGAAGAGGGAGTCGAGCGCGGCGTCCAGCGTCGGCTCGAACGCGACCTTGTCGCCGAACGCGACGAGCACGCGGCGCATGAGCGGGTAGCTCGTCTCACCGGTCGACGAGACGAACACGGGCTGCACGTAGAGGAAGCCCTGGCCGACGGGCAGCGTGAGCAGGTTGCCTCGCGTGACCTTCGTCTGGCCGCCCCGCTCGAGCAGGTTGAGCTGGTTGGCCACCGTCTCGTTCGAATTGAAGATGTTCTGCACCTGACCGGGGCCGTTCACCTGGTCCCCGGTGATGCGCAGCAGCGTGAGCTTGCCGTAGTCGGGCGAGACGACGCCCGCCTCGTGCCCGGCGTCCGCGTTCGCCGCCAAGTAGCCGGTGAGCACGTTGCGCGACTGCCCGCCGGGGTTCACGCGCGGGATGTACGTGGAGTAGATCGAGAACGCGGGCGAATGCCCCGGCATCCCCATGGTGAGGTAGTACGGCGGCTGGTAGGAGCCGTCGGCCGCGGTCGGGTTGGCCGGCAGCTGCCAGGCGTTGAGCTGGCTGTAGTACTCGCTCGCCTCGGTCACGTGGTAGGTCGCGAGCATCGAGCGCTGCACCTTGAACAGGTCGGTCGGGTAGCGCACGTGGCTCATGAGGTCGGCCGACATGTCGGCGACCGAGAGCAGATTGGTCGGGTAGACCTTCTGCCACGTCTGCAGGATGGGATCGTTCACGTCCCACGCGTAGAGCTTGACGCTGCCGTCGTAGGCGTCGACGGTCGCCTTGACGGAGTTGCGCATGTAGTTGATCTGCTGCGAGGGGAACTGCGACACGGGGTTCGCCTGGTCGCTCAGCAGCTGGTCGAGCGACTGACGCTGCGAGTACGGGTACTTGTCGGTCGTCGTGTACCCGTCGACGATCCACACGAGGCGCCCGTCGACCACCGAGGGGTACGGGTCCTTGTCGAGCGTGAGGTACGGCGCAGCCGCGTGCACGCGGTCGACGGGGTGGCGGTCGTAGAGGATCTGCGACTCGTCGTTCACGTACTCCGAGAGGAGCACCTGCTCGGACTGGAACTTGATGGCGTAGACGAGGCGGTTGAAGAGGTTGCCGAGGCTCGGGCCGCCGCTGCCCTCGAAGGTCGTGTACGTCTGGCTCTGCCCGTCGGCGCCGGCGACGTAGTCGAACTCGACGGGGTTGGCGCCCTCGGGGCCGCCCACGATCGAGTAGGGCGCGGAGTTCTCGCCGAAGTAGACGCGCGGCTCGAAGCCGCCGAGCTTGCCCTCCGCCGGCTGCCCGGTCTCGATGAAGATCGGCTGGCCGTCGGCGCCGCGCTGGTTGCCGTAGGCGGACACGAGGCCGTAGCCGTGCGTGTAGACGAGCGTGTTGTTCACCCACGACTGCGTGTCGGCCGACAGGCCCGCGATGTTGATGTCGCGCACGGCGCCCACCGCATCCTGCACCTTGCCGTCGATCCGGTAGCGGTCGACGTCGAGCGGGTCGGTGAACTTGTAGTAGGTGCGCTTCTGCTCGAACTGCGAGAACGTCGGCGACACGACGGCGGGGTCGAGGATGCGGATGTTCGCCGTGGTGTCGGCGTCGCCCCGGAGCTGGCCCGGGTTGGTCGTCGACTTCGCGTCGTACGGCACCTCCTCGATGCCGTCGAGGCCGTAGGCCGTTCGCGTCGCGTCGATGTTGTTCTGGATGTACTGCGTCTCCAGCGCCTGCTCGCTCGGCCCGACCTGGAACTGCTGCACGCCCCACGGCGCGGCCACGCCCACGACGAGGCCGACCACGATGAGCAGCGCGGTGCCGATGAGCGGGAGCCGCCAGCGGCCGATGACGGCGGCGATGAAGAAGAGGATCGCGACGATCGCCGCGGCGCCGGCCAGGATCGTGAGCCCGGGGATGCGCGTGTTGACGTCGGTGAACAGCGCGCCGTTCCAGCGGCCCGACGTCGAGGTGAGCAGCGAGTAGCGGTCGAGCCACAGGCTCGCGCCCTGCGACACGATGTAGAGGCCGGCGAGGATCGCGATGTGCACGCGGGCGCTCTTCGAGATGACGACCTCGCGCCCGGTGACGCGGATGCCGCCGTAGAGGTACGACGTGGCCGTGGTCACGAGCAGCGAGATGAGCAGTGCGGCCGAGACGAACGAGACGACCCCGCGCCAGAACGGGAGCTGGAAGACGTAGAAGGCGATGTCGAGGTGGAACACCGGGTCGACCTGGCCCTCGCCGAACGATCCGCCGTACATCCACTGCAGCACGGTGGGCCACGTGGTCGCCGTGATGACGCCCGCGAACAGGCCGAAGAGCACGGGCACGAGGATCATGACGACGCGACGCAGCGGCTCGATGAACTTCTGGTAGCGGTCGAGCTGCTCGTTGAGCTTGGCGTAGACCGGTCGCGCGCGGTAGGCGATCTGCAGGTTGAGGGCGACGGGCAGCGCCATGCCCAGCGCCCCGACGAAGAACATGATGATCGCGGCGCGCCACTGGGTCAGCAGCACTCCGAGGTAGCCGAGCTGGTCGTACCAGAGGATGTCGGCGTAGACGCCGACGAACCAGAAGAACGCGAAGACGAGGACGGCGACCACGATGAACGTGATCGTCGGGGCGCCGACGCCCCTCCGTCTGCTGCCGGTCTTCGGACGATCGGGTCGCTGCGCTGCAGAGGATGTCACGGGATTCCTGTCACCTTCGTCGATGGCCTTCCCGGGAGTCTACCGGCGCGACCTGCGCCCTCCGCCGACGCTCGCGCAGGGCGGAACCTACGGTGCGACCGGCCATGATGCGATCCGCGAGGGGACGGGGAGCGGTCGCGCTCAGCCCGCCGGGGTCGCCGCCGCCTTCGCCTGCGCGGCGACGTCGAGGCAGGTGCGCAGCGACGAGGCGTCGCCGCCGGTCGTGACCGTACGCACGACGCCGAGCGCCTCGTCGAGGCTCGAGACGGCGTACACCGGCAGCGACGCGGGAGCGCCGCCGCGGACGGCCTCCACGCAGTTGTCGGCCGGCGCGAGGAAGAAGTCGGCGCCGGCGTCGGCGGCCGCGTGCAGCTTCTGCCGGATGCCGCCGATGGGCCCGACCTGCCCGTCCGGCGACATGGTGCCGGTGCCGGCGATGTGGGCGCCGTTCGTGATCCCGTTCGCCTCGAGCCGGTCGATGACGCTGAGCGCGAAGATCAGTCCCGCGCTCGGGCCGCCCACGTCGCCGAGGTCGATGCGCACGTCGACCGGGAAGTCATAGTCGCGGGTGGTGACGATGCCGATGACGTGGCGGGTCTCCCCGTTCGCGGTCTGCTCGCGCGGTGTCACCGCGACCGTCGTGTCGGCGTCGCCGCGCCGCACGACGAGCTCGACGGGCGTCGTGCCGGCCCGCTCGAGCGCGGCGCGCAGATCGTCGACGGTCGTCACGGCCGCACCGCCCGCCCGCACGACGACGTCGCCGGGCTGCAGGATGCCGGCGCTCGGCCCGTCCTCCACGACGGAGTCGACCCGCACCAGCTGCGGCACGGCGTACCCCTCGTGCGCGAGCGCGGCCGCGACCGCGTCGTGGGTGGAGTTCACCATGAGCGCCGTGTTGACCGCGTTGCGCTCGCTCGTCGTCTGGGCGCCGAAGACCGACTCGACGGGCACGACGTCCTGGTCGGGCGAGAGAAGCGCGATGAACGCCTCGAACCACGTGGGCAGATGGTCGGGGCTGCCCGCGACGTTGACCGTCATGACGTCCAGCCGCCCCTCGTGGTCGTACGAGGGGGCGCCCTCGATCGTGATCACCGGCCGCTGGGTCTGGTCCTCCGCCGACATGGGCACCGTGCCGAGCGCGTCGAAGACGGGGCCCGGCTGGCGGAGCACATAGGGCGAGGGCGTGAGACCGATGAGGAGCACGCAGACGCAGCCGATCGTGAGGGCGACGACGCCCGCGAGCGTCCGCCGGTCGCGCGCCCGCGGACGGCGCTCGCCGCCGGAGGCGGCCGCCGGTCCGGCCGCTCCCCCGCCTCCGCCGCCGATCCGCCGCGCGTGGTCGTCCGCCCGCGGGGCGAGGTCCGGCGAGGAGTCGAAGGGAGTGGACACTCGGTGTGCTCGGCTTTCGGGGTCGTGCGCGCGGGAGGGCGCTGCGGTCGGCTGGCGACGGTCGGGCGGCGGATCGGCGGATCCGTGCGGCCGCGCGCCCCTGGGACGGGGCCGGCCGGGACCCGGTCGACGCCGCCGGCGGGGCTGTTCGCCCGAGGCGCACCGCGGAACCGCGCATCCACAGGGGGAATCGGGGATCCCGGAGAGAGCCCCCGAGTAGCGTAGACGCAGTTCTGGGAGGTGCGCCCGATGGGTGAATACGACGGTCGCGACGAAGGCGGCAAGGACCCGCAGGAGGAGCTCCGCGAGCTCCTCCGCGAGCTCATGAGCGGAGGCGGCTCGTTCGACCCCGCCAAGCTCGCCGGGGTCGGCGGGCTGCCTGACGACCCGGCGCTCGTGCGCGACCTGGTCGCGCGCATGCAGGAGGCCATCTCGAGGCCGGGCACGGGTCTCGACGTGGAGACGGCCAAGCAGCACGCCCGCAGCGTCGCGCAGGCCGGCAACCGGGAGATCCCGGCCGCGGAGTCCGACCGCTACGAGCAGGTCTTCCGCATCGCGGAGCTGTGGCTGGGCGAGGCGACGCAGGTCGGCGAGCTCGTCGCGACGCCCCGCACCATGACGCGCCTCGAGTGGATCAACGGGACCATGCCGCTGTGGACGCAGCTCGCCGAACCCGTCGCCGAGAGCATCGCGAACGCTCTGATGGACGTGCTCGCCGATCAGGTGCCGCCCGAGCTCGCCTCGGTCGTCGGCCAGTCGGGCGCCATGATGCGCAACATCGGCGGGGCCATGTTCGCCGTGCAGCTCGGCCAGATCATCGGCCAGCTCTCCGGCGAGGTGGTCTCCGGCGGCGACATCGGCATCCCCGTGCTCGACACGGCGCGCGCCGTGCTGCTCCCGCAGAACGTCGACGCCTTCGGCGAGGGCCTCGACATCGCGAGCGACGAGGTCGAGCTGTACCTCGCCGTGCGCGAGATCGCGCACGCGCGCCTCTTCCAGCACGCGAAGTGGCTGCGGCTGCACCTCGTCTCGTCGATCACGGAGTTCGCCCGCGGCATCCACGTCGACGTCTCGGCCATGCAGGAGCTCGCCGAGGAGCTCGACCCCTCGAGCCCCGACGCGATCCGGGAGGCGCTCTCCAGCGGAAAGTTCATCCCGCCGCGCACGCCCGAGCAGGAGGCGGCGCTGCAGCGCCTGGAGACGGTGCTCGCGCTCGTCGAGGGTTGGGTCGACGTCGTCACGCAGGAGGCCACGGGCCGGCTGCCGCGCGCCGAGGCGCTCGCCGAGGTCGTGCGCCGTCGCCGCGCGACGGGGGGCCCGGCGGAGCGCGCGTTCGGCTCGCTCGTCGGCCTCGAGCTGCGCCCCCGCCGGCTGCGCGAGGCGGCCGCCATGTGGCGCGCCGTCGAGGAGGCGCACGGCGCGGAGGTGCGCGACTCGCTGTGGGATCACTTCGACGCGCTCCCGGGCGCCGCCGACATCGACGACCCGGCGTTCCTCGTGACCCGCCTGGGCGCGGGCGCGACCGCCCCCGACGACTTCGACGCGGCGCTCGAGTCGCTGCTCGGCGACCCGTCGGCGTTCGGCACGCCGCCGCTCGGCATCGACGAGCAGCCGCGCGACGGCGACGACGACTCGGCTGCCGGGAAGGGGCCGGCGGCGGCCTGACCGGTCGGCGCGGGTGCGCGCCGCGCAGATCTCATTTCGTGGTTTCGGCCCTTCTGCAGCCGCCGCCTGCAGAAGGGCCGAAACCATGAAATGAGAGCGGATATGCACCCCGCCGAGCCCTGTGGACAACTTCTGCGACTGCGTCCGCGCCTGCGGCATGCTCGCGGCATGCGACTTCGACTGCGTCCCGGCCACCCCGTCGTCTGGCGTACGCCCGAGCGCCTGCAGATCGGCTCGGAGGCGGTGGCGATCCTCGACGACCCGCCGCCCGGCGTCGAGCGACTCGTGCTCGCGCTGCAGGCCGGTGCCTGGCTCGACGAGCTGTACGCGTCGTGCGAGGGCTTCGGGCTCGACCGCGCGGGTCTCGACCGGGTGCTGACCGAGCTGGCGCCGGCCCTGGACGCGGGTACGACGGCGACGGCGACGGCCGGTTCCGGCGACGGGGATGACGCGGCGTCGTCGTCCGTCTCATGGCGCGAGGGCGGTCCGTCCGTCCGCGGACCGCGCGTCCGGCTCGTCGAGCTGCGCAGCCCGCGCGCGCACGTCGCCCTGCGCGACGCGCTCGCCCGCGCCGGCGTCGAGGTGCTCGCCGTCCCCGCGCCGTCGCCGGCCGACGGCGCGGGGGACGCCGCATCCGACCCGCGGCTCGTGCGCCGCCGCACCACGGCGCGGCCCGACTTCGTCGTCGAGCACGCCGACTTCGTCGTGCCGCCGTCGCGCTGCCAGGGGCACCTGTCCGCCGATACGCCCCACCTGGCCGTCGTCGCCGGCGACCGCTGGATCGACGTGACGCCGGTGGTCGTCCCCGGTCTGACCCCCTGCATGCGATGCGACGACCTCGCGCGGATCGACGCCGACCCGGCGTGGCCGGCCGTCGCGACGCAGCTCGGCGCCCGCCGCAGCACCGTCACCTACGACGGCGCGCTGGAAGCGTGCGCCGACGCCGCCGTCGCGCGGATCGTCCTCGCCTACTCGCGCGGGGAGCCGGCGCCTCTCGACGGCGCGACCGCGCGGTTCAGCGACCCGTTGGCCGGTCCGCTCGCCAAGCCCCGTCGATTCCATCCAGCGTGCGGCTGTCGAGACCTGCCAGGAAGCGCGACGGCGCCCGTTCCCCCTCGCGCTGCCCGCCGCCCCGCGCGTACGACAGCCGCAGCGTGCGCCGAGCGCGGGTGACGGCGACGTAGAAGAGGCGGCGCTCCTCCTCGACGGCATCCGGCGTGCGGGCGTAGGAGATCGGCAGCAGCCCGTCGGCGAGGCCGGCCAGATGCACGCAGTCCCACTCGAGGCCCTTGGCGGCGTGCACGGTCGTCAGCGTCACGGCGCGCAGATCCGGGTCGGCGTTCATCGTCGCCCGGTGCGCGAGCTCGGCGACGAACTCCTGCAGCGTCACGCCCTCCGGCTGCCCGTCGGCCAGACGCATGAGGGCGTCGAGCGCGTTCCAGCGTTCGCGCACGGCGCCCGTGCTGGCAGGGGGCTCCTGGCTCCAGCCGAGGTCGCGCAGCACGTTGCTCACCGACTGGAAGAGCGGGAGGCGATCGTCGCGCTGCACGGCCTCGGCGCGCAGCGCGACGAGCGCCTGCCGCACCTCGACCCGCTCGAAGAAGCGCTTGGCCCCGGCGACGGCGAAGGGGATGCCGGCATCCTGCAGGGCGGCCTCGAACGGCGCCGACTGCACGTTGGTGCGGAAGAGCACGGCGATCGAGGACGGCGCGGCGCCCCCCTCGATCTCGGCCCGGATGCGGGCCGCGACGGTGCGCGCCTCCTCCTCGTCGCGCTCGAACGCGGTGAGGTCCGGGCGGCGATCGCCCCGCGCGCCCGCTCGGCCCGCGGCGGGCGACGCGCCGGGCGCAGCGGCCGACGCCGACGACGTCACCGCCGCCGAGGTCGCCGCGGGCTCGAGCTCGAGCGAGTGCGGGATCTCCCGCGAGACGGCGTTCGCGAGCGCGATGATGGACCGGGTCGAGCGGTAGTTGCCCTCGAGGCGCACGGTGCGCGCGTCGGGGTAGCGGCGGTCGAACTCGGTGAGGTACGAGCTGCGGGCGCCCGTGAACGAGTAGATCGTCTGCGCCGCGTCGCCGACGACGCACAGCTCGCGCCGCTCGCCGAGCCACAGGCCGAGCAGTCGGTGCTGCAGGGGCGAGACGTCCTGGAACTCGTCCACCACGAAGAAGCGGTACTGCTGGCGCACCCGCTGGGTGACCCAGGGCTCGAGCTCGAGCATGCCCGCCGTGGCGAGCAGCACGTCCTCGAAGTCCATGCGCGACTGCTCGTCCTTGAGGTCCTCGTAGGCCTGCTGGAGCGCGACGGCGTGCTCGACGTCGACGCCCTCGGGCAGCGCCCGGCCGGCCGCCGCGGCCGCCGCGTACGCCTCCAGCGAGAGCTCGGACACCTTGCGCCACTCGATCTCGCCCGCGAGGTCGCGCACCGCCGACGGCGAGACGCGCAGGCCGATCCGCTGCGCCGCGTCGGCGACGAGCCTCGACTTGCCGCCGAGGATGCGCGGGGCGGTGCCGCCGATGGTGTGCGGCCAGAAGTAGCTCAGCTGGCTGAGCGCCGCGGCGTGGAAGGTGCGCGCCTGCACGCTCGGCGCGCCGAGGGCGCGCAGTCGCTCGCGCATCTCCCCCGCCGCCTTGGTCGTGAAGGTGAGGGCCAGCACGCGCGAGGGGTCGTAGACGCCCATGCGGATGCCGTAGGCGATGCGGTGCGTGATCGTGCGAGTCTTGCCCGTGCCGGCGCCGGCCAGGATGCGCACGGTCCCGACGAGCGCCAGAGCCGCCTCTCGCTGGGCGTCGTTGAGCCCCGAGAGGAGGGAGGGGCCGGCGGCGTCAGCCAAGCGGCCCGCCGTACCACTCCTCGATCATGGCGCGCGCGATCGACAGCCGCCCGGGCAGCAGCGTCGCCTCGTTCGCGATCTCCTCCCGGGTGAACCAGCGCAGGTCGACGATCTCGTCGTCGTCGGGACGCACGTCGTCGGGCGACTGGTCGGGGTGGAGCCGGCAGGTGAAGCCCACCATGATCGAGGCGGGGAAGGGCCAGGGCTGCGAGCCGATGTAGCGCGGGTCGACGACGCGGGCGCCCGACTCCTCGTAGACCTCGCGCACGACGGCGGCCTCGAACGACTCGCCGGGCTCCACGAAGCCCGCCAGCAGCGAGTAGCGGCGCGGCGTCCACTCGCGGTTGGCGCCGAGCAGGATGCGGTCGTCGGCGTCCACGATCGTGACGATGACCGCCGGGTCGGTGCGCGGGAAGACGAGCCCGGAGCCGGCGTCGTCGCTGATCACCCAGCCGGCGTGCTCGCGGCGGGCGGGCGCGCCCGAACGGGGCGAGTACGGGTGGGCGGCGTGCCAGCGGTCGAGGGCGAGCGCCTCGACGTAGAGGCCGGCGTCCAGCGGGGAGAGCAGCTCCCCTACCTCGCGAAGGCCCGTGAACCCGGCGTCGGCGAGGTCGGCGAGCTCGTCGGCGAACCCGGTCCCGTCGAGCGCGGGGTCGATCGCGATGGAGGCGACGGCGGTGCCGGCGGGCGCGTCGACGCGGGCCTCCGTCGTGATGCCCAGGTAGTGGGGCTCCCCCGCGGCGAGGCTCGCGAGCCGGTGGTCGAACGGGACGAGGGCGAGCCGCGGCGGCGCGACGAGCCCCGTCTCCTCGTCGCGCGGGTGCTCGACGAGCGCGCGACCGTCGTGCAGAACGACGAGGCGGGCGCCGGGGTCGGCGCGCAGCGCGTTCCACAGGTCGGGGTCGGCGCGACGAGCGTGGTCGCGGTCGACGCGGTGCTGGGCGAGCGGGAGGCGCGACAGGAAGTCAGTCATGGCGCAGCCGATTCTAGGCCTGTCGAATATTCCCCACGGGGCCGTTCGGCCGTCCGCGAGGTGTTCGACGGCGTCGTTCCTGGACGTCGTCCCGCGCGATTCGACGCGCGGCGCCCCTGCCTTGGGGAGCGCTCCGCCCATCCGCCTGCACGGCATTCCCACGTCCCAGGCACGTTGACCCAGAACGGGATCCCCGCGCGCGTGACGTTTGTATCGGATAGCGTTACAATTGCCGCATGACGGAGCGAGGGTCTGCCCTGGAGCTCGTCGCGGAAATCGCCGGCGACTCCTGGGGGCTGCTCACGACCGGCCAAGCCGAGCAGCGCGGACTCTCCCGCCCCCGCCTCGGCCGTCTCGTCGCCAACGGGGTCCTCGAGCGGATCGACCAGGGCGTCTACCATCTCATCGGCTCCGGCACAGACCACCTCGAGGCGAAGGCCGCCTGGCTCGTGCTCGATCCGCTCCGCCCGACCTCTGACCGGATCCGCGACCTCGTCCCCGCCGCGGTCGCCTCCCACGCGACTGCCGCCGACCTGCACGGGATCGGAGACCTCCGGCCGGGCGCCCCCGAGTTCACGGTGCCCGCTCGACGGCAGTCCCGCCGGGGCACTCGCTTCCACGTCGCGACCCTCGACCCGAGCGACATCACCCTCGTCGACAGCCTGCCCACCACCACCGTCGAGCGCACGATCGTGGACCTCGTCGCAGCCGGCCACGACCTCGAGCACATCGCCCAGGTGCTCGCCGACGCGCTCGACGCCAAGACCGTCGACACCGACGAGCTCGCGCAGCGACTCGACCCCGTGGCGCACCAGCGCGCCGCCGACTCCGGCGACGAGCTCCTCGAGCGGCTCCTCACGCTCGCAGGCTACGACCTGGACACGATCACCAGCACGGTCGCCGAATCGCCGGTGGGACAGCGCATCGCCGCGTCGGCGCTCAGCGCAGTAGCCGCAGCGATCGCCAACGCCCGCCCCAGCATCGCCGAGATCGTGACGAAGGACCTCGACGAGCACGACGCCGCCCTCGGCAAGCTCATGGCCGCCCGCGCCCTCTCGGAGCTCATCCGGCTCGACATGCCCACGACCGCGATGCTCGCCCAGGCATGGAAGAGCGCCGCCGAGTTCGCCACCGGCCCGGCCGTCGCGGAGGCGTTCCGCACGGCGCGCTTCGCGCCTCCGATCACGCTCGCCACCTCGATGAAGGGCGTGGTGACGGCCAATGTGCTCGCCCAGTCGTGGAAGACGGCCTTCGAGGCGGCCGCGGCGAGCGCCCCGAACGGAAACCCGCTCCCGGGCGCGGCGTCGCCGGAGGCGGGCGAAGAAGATGCGGAGACGGAGCAACATGGCCGCGACGAGTGACCTGCCCTACAAGACCGCGCCTGCGCTCTGGGCCGGCGTCGGCGCCCGAGCCCGCACGGAAGCGAAGGCGCTCGGCGTCAACCCGGGCGACATCGTGGACGAGTTCGTCTTCGGCCGGTTCCTCGCGCGCATCTTCGCAGACCCGGAAGCACCGTGGGTGCTGAAAGGCGGCATGGCCATGCTGGCGCGGGTCCGCGACGCTCGCGCCACCCGAGACATCGACCTGCTGCGCTCGCCCGGCGAGCTGGAAGCCGCCATCGAGGCGCTCGAACACGACGCCGCTCGGGGCCTCGGCGATCACTTCCGTTTCCAGAGAGCGACCAGGCGCGGCAGCGGGGGCCTCACCCAGCCCGACGTCGAAGGCGTCCGCATCACGTTCGATGCGTACTGCGGGGTGAAGAAGGTCCGCACCGTCAGCGTCGACCTCGTCGTCGGGTCCACGATGACGGCGCCTCCGTGGACAGCCCGGGCAGCCACGCGCCTGCCCATCGGCGAGCCTCCGACGGTACGCCTCTACCCGGTGGTGGACCACATCGCCGACAAGCTCTGCGCCATGCACGCGCTGTACCGCGGCATGCCCTCCAGCAGGGAGCGCGACCTCATCGACCTGCTCATCTTCGCCCGGACCGAGCCCGTCGACGCGACTGCGCTGAAGACCGCCGTCGACGCGGAATGGACGAGTCGCGACCTCGAAGGCCCACCAAGATTCGAGCCGCCGACCGAATGGGCGAAGAACTTCTCCAAGCAGGCAGCCGCGAGCCCGCGCACGGCGGGATGGACGTTCGACGACGCCGTCGCCTGCGTCCGGGCGTTCCTCTCACCCGCGACGGGCGACGGCCCTCACGACGGCCGCTGGGATCCGGGCTACGCGATCTGGCACCAGGCCTGACGGAGGGCGGTCCAGAAGACGAGGGCGGCCGCGAGCGCGCGCCGCCTCGCGCGCCGCAGCCGGGCTCGCGCGCGCCCTGCTCCTACCCTGGACCCATGACCCTGCAGCTCGAACTCGCCGCCCTCGCCACGGCCGCCCTCGACGACGCGGACATCGTGGCGACCGCCGAATACTCGTACGGCCACCGAGGCGATTTCGACGCTGCCCTCCTGCGGCTCACGGACGACACGGAGCTCATCGTGCGCCGGCCCACGTCGTCGGCCGCGGCCGACGAGCAGCTCGCCGACGTGCGCGCGCTGCGCAGCATGACGGAGGGCATCCGCAGCCGTCTGCCCTTCGCCGTGCAGAGCCCGCAGGGGGTGCTGCACAACCTGGACGTGCAGGCCGTCGTCACCACCTTCCTGCCGGGCGACGTCGTCGAGCGCGAGCCGCTCGAGGCCGACGACCCGCTCGTGCCCGAGATCGGCCGCGCGATCGCCGCGATCCACGCCCTGCCCCGCGCCTTCGTGCGCGAGGCGGGCCTGCCCGAGCAGGATGCCGAGGCCTCGCGCCGCGCCGCGCGCGAGGTGATCGAGGCGGCCCGCGAGACGCGCCGCCTGCCCGTCTCGATCGACCGGCGCTGGCGCGCCGCCGTCGACGACGACGCCATGTGGCAGTTCCAGCCGAACGTGGTGCACGGCGCGCTCACCCTCGCCTCGCTCGTCACCGACGGCTCGCGGATCACGGGCGTGCTCGAGTGGAGCGACCTGCGCGTCGGCGACCCGGCGCGCGACGTGCGCTGGCTGCCCGCGCTCCCCGCCGACGTGCGCGCCGCCGTCATGGCGGCCTACCAGTCGGCGCGCGGCGCCTCCGTCGACCGGCAGATCGGCCAGCGGGCGCGGCTGTACGCCGAGCTCGACGTCGCGCGTTGGCTGCTGCACGGCGTGCGCGAGCGATCGGAGTCGATCATCGCCCACGCCGAGCAGCTCCTCGACGGCCTCGTCGAGGAGGCCACGGACCGCCGGTCGGCGCCCATCGTGCACGAGACGCTGCCCATCCTCGACGTGCTCGAGGTGCGCGAGCTGCTGCGCGACTCGGCCGCCAGACGCCACGCGGGCGTCGAGGACCACGACCTCGGCCCCCGCGCCGAGGGTCCCGTCGGCGGCGACGACGCCGACGCGGACGCCGAGGAGGAGGACCTCTTCGAGGACGGCGCGCCCCGCGCCGCGAGCGCGGAGGCCGCGGACGAGAAGGCCTGATCGAGCGCCCTCCCGCTGAGGGCCTCCCGGGGCGGCAGCGCACAACTCTGGAGGATCCGCCGTATCGAGGCCGTTTTCGGGGCCGGTGGCGCTGGATCTCCAGAGTTGGGCGGCAGGCAGCGTCTCGTCGAGCGGACCGCGCCCGGCTCACGTGCCTCAGCCGAGCCGACG
>Ga0153917_1000779_pt1 | contig 17003 bp, 14 predicted proteins | sample TSFL001MetaG_FD_104695 | JGI IMG/M metagenome (GOLD analysis project Ga0153917, IMG submission 104695) | Attine ant fungus gardens microbial communities from Florida, USA - TSFL001 MetaG | ecosystem: Host-associated > Fungi > Mycelium > Unclassified | place: USA: Florida, Paynes Creek Historic... | reverse complement strand
GCACCATCGGAACATCAATAGACGTCAACGGACGTCTTTTTTTGTGCCTGAAATCCAGTATCCGCAAGGCTTTCCTCGCTTTTTCACTCAACCTAAGTCAACCTGATTCAATCTACATCAACTTACTGATGCGGGTACAACTGCGGGTATATCCCGGTTCGATAATGTTTGTACCCACACAGAACCCTTGAAAGGATATCCATAAGGCGGAAAATCTGGGAGATAGAAGGTTGATGTTGCAGTGGATCTCGATGAGAATATGCAAGAAGTTATCTCCCTTTGACTATGTCAAAACTAACAACCCAGTGAGATAGGTTGGAACGAACCACTTCATCAATATTCAGTTTAAATAAGACACTTCTGCCAACGGAAAAAACATTCCCCAAATCTCCGCGATATACATCATATATAAATATCCTGGAGATTTACTGAACCGGGTTGAATGTTTGATTATAATAGAAAGTTAGATGTTTGATGACGGTTATAGGTAATTGCGTGTAGTAATAATTAATACCGGTAAATGTGAGTGATTCCCAAATCGAAATGAATGGCAAGGTTTTGGTTGTGGTGAGTGAGGCATAGTATGGACCTGGACTGCGCCTCACAAAACACGCAAGAAATTATTTGACTGTGACTTGTCCGTTCATAAGCAATGGAAGGAGCCATTCTCTAAGTTTGGTTAACTGGCTATTCTCTAGAGTGTTTGAAGCTAGTTTACTATAAATTGGCTTCATTTTATTCTCGAATAACGCTACAATATCAGAAGCAGGGTATATGATCTCACATTTAGTGATATGTGTGTTTGTTAAATTATTAATATTAGTTCCCATACACTGATTTTTTATATATGACTTAAACCATTCCGATTGAAGGAATGTATGAATAAAGTATCTAAACTTATTGACTGGTGTTATTTTTGAACAGAATGCGCCAAACGCATTAGGTTTCTCAAAATAATACACACCATTTTTTCCTACATGCTCTTTACTACCACTTGACATTACTATTAAAACGTCAAACTTCCTCAACATTTGGCTTGTGCTTGCCTTACAAGAGGGAATGAGGACCAAATTATCAATGTCTACAGCATTTCCTGTCACATTTGTAGCGCGAAGAACACCAATCGTATCTTTATTATCCTGATTTTTGACGTCTTCTTTACTATAAGTAACACCTCGTTCCAACTCAATAAACTCACCAAGAACAGAGTTATTCCAACCCACCGGAATTTCCCGCTTCAGCGTAGTGTTATATTCCATCTTCCCGCCGGAGGATTTATATGGTTTTCCGTTAGCATCAGGGAAATCAAACTGTACAAACCAGTAGTCGTACAGCGTTTTTGCCATCGCTTCTAGTTCGACGTTGATGCGATTGTTGATGGCGATTTTTTCATCGATTAAAGACAATATCAATGATATTTTTTTTTGCTCAATTATATCGATATGTGCATTACAGCCAAGTCTTTCAAAATCTGTTTTATTTAATAATGGTAAGGCAGTGCTCCCTCCAGCAGCATTCCTTATTAACTTATAGTTATTTTTTAAGCAGTAATAAACATAGGATGGGTCATGATTACTATTAACTTTTATAGCATTAATTTGCTGATTTGTTACTGACGGAGTATTAGTCATCGCAACCTTCCCCATAGCCGAACCTATGCACGTAACCAATACAGTATTTTCTGGAAGTAGTTTTCCTTTTAATTTTCTTACACCTTCAGACGAAAGATATCTCTGTGTTGAATTGATATACTTTTGTTCAAATGAATCAGACGGTGTAATAAATGGTATATCATCACCCCAGTCCTCTGGGTGCGCTGATGATGGAGTTTTTCCTGTAATAATCTCACCGAATTCGGCAAATTCAAACCTTTTCAGATTACTCATAATTCAGCCCCGCCATCTGCGTCTTAATTTCCGCCTCCAGCTTGCGCGACTGACTAAACAAACTCTCAAGATTCTCCGTAAATCCTTTTATCTTTGCGGCAAACTGTTCCCGCGTCATATCGGTGTATTCAATTTTTACATCGAAATACTGCCCGGCGCTGAAAGAATAATTTTTCGCGGTGATCTCGTCATAACTGACCACCACCGAGAAATCCTCTTCGCTCCACTTATTGTTGAATACCTCGCAGATGCGCTGTTCTTCTTCTTCTGTCAGCACCGTCTTCTGGTTTTTGCCGTCTTTGACCTTTTCACCTAAATTCGAGGCGTCGATCAGCACCACTTTCTCTTTGTTGCTGGCGTCAATGAACAGGATCGAGACATTGGTGCCGGTGGTAGCGAAGATATTCGACGGCATGGAGACCACTCCTGCCAGCATCTTGTTTTGTACCAGATGTTCGCGAATCCCTTTATCAATACCTGACTGCGCGGTGATAAAACCGGTCGGCACCACGACCGCCGCTTTGCCACCCGGCTTCAACGAGAAAATGATGTGTTGCAGGAATAACTGGTAAATTGCCATTTTATCTTTGGCGGCCTTCGGTACTTTCGGTATTCCGGCAAAGAAACGCTGTTGGTTTTCCTTACTGTCCAGCGCATCACGAAAATCGCTGAAATCCATCTTAAATGGCGGGTTGGAGACGATGTAGTCAAAATGTTTCAGCACGCTGCCGTCTCTATGAAACGGGTGCAAAATGGTGTTGCCCTGGATAACGTTGGGGATCGAATGCACCAGGTTGTTAAGGATCAGGTTCAGGCGCAGCAGGCTGGAGGATTTCTGCGAGATGTCCTGCGCGAAGATGCTGCAACGATCTTCCCCGATGGCGTGCGCCACGTTCATCAGCAGCGTGCCGGAACCAGCGGACGGGTCGTAACAGCTTACGTTGCGCACCACGCCCTGCTGTGCTTTCGGCACCAGGATTTCCGCCATGATGCGCGCCACGGCGTGGGGCGTGTAGTATTCCGCGTATTTGCCGCCGGAGTTGCTGTTGTAGTCTTTGATCAGGTATTCAAAGATAGTGGCGTAGAAGTCGAATTTCTGCGTGAAGATACGTTCGAAGCTGAAATCGGCCAGCTTGTTGATGATGGCGCGGCAGAAGTTATCGCGCCTTGATTCGTCCGCGATGTACTGGCTGAGGCGTTCAAACAGCACCACTTTTGCGCCGCCGTCGGTTTTAACCGCGAAGACGTCGTTGTTGGTGGCGGCGATGTCCATCAGGGTGTCGTCAAAGGTGGCGGCAAAATTCGCCTCATTTTGACGATTGTATAAATACTGAATGAAGTGATGCGGTTTCAGACGCGCGGTGTCGGCGCTCATCTTCAGTTGCAACTTATCCCGCTGTTCTTCGCTCATCTGATTGAGCGCGACTTCCCATTTTTCGGCGCTGGCGATGCTTTTATCCACCTTTTTGGCTTCAAAGGCGAATTTGTCGTTCAGGAATTTATACAGGAATGCCTGAGTGATGATTTTGAATTCGTTACCGTCGTTGCCCAGACCGTAATTCGCACAGATGCTTTTCAGGCTGTCGATCAGGATTTTGGTTTTGTCTCTAAATTCCAGTTCTACCACGTACGTGCTCCGGTATTAAATTCGTTCAGGTATTCCGCCACAATCAGGCGGTTGATGTCGCCAGCCACTTTCGCACTGAGGGTGATGTGCTGCTGTTGTTCAAAGTGGTCAAGTACGCATGACACAATCTGGCGCTCAAAGTAGCTTTCATTGTTCAGTATCTGGCTGTTATTCAGCACTTTTTCATCCGCATCCAGCTTAACACCAAGCAGCGCTTCGAAGATTTTACGCTCCGGCTCGCTCAGGCCGCCGCGCTCGCGTAGGCGTTTGTGGGTACGCGCATATTTCACGTCGCCCCTGTATTTCTGGCGTAGCAGGTTGTTCTGGCGGTTCAGCTCTTTGATGCGGTCATGAATTTTATTGAGTGTGCTAATATTCGCAACCATTTCTTCCTGAGTGACTTCGCTGAGTTTCTTTTTCTTAAACAGGCGCTCCAGCTCGTCTTTCAAGCTGACGAACTGCGGGTCCTGCTGGTCGAAGTTGGCGGCCAGCGCTTCGCGGGTACGGCGCAGCGTCTCTTTCAGTTCGTCGGCCAGTACCAGTTCTTCTTCGCCCACTTTATGGAATTCAAAGATCACCTCTTCCAGCGCACGGTTCAACAGACCGGAGAGGTCAACACCCTGCTCCAGATCCACCTTCAGGTTGAGTAAGTCGAGGCGGTGGCTGGCTTCGCGGTAGAGGATGTTGAGTTTGTTGAAGTCCAGCGCCTGGAGAAACTCAGTGTTGCCCTGGAGGCGGATCAGGTTGTACAGGCTGCGGGCATCGGCCAGCGCGTTTTTTAGCGCTAGCGCGGTTTCCCGGTCCTGGATCTGGTTTATCTGGTCAGTGAAAATTTCTGCGTTTTCCGTATCGAAACTGAACAGAACGTCTTTAATGTGTTCAATTTCTTCGCGGATCTCTTCCGCCGATTTGAACAGGCGGGAGTAGTGCTCCATTTCGTCGCCCAGTTCGGCTTGTAGCTCTTCGAAGTAGGCTTTGTTGGTGGCGTCAAATTCCTGGCGGATATCGGCGAAGTCCACCACGTAGCCGTAGCGGAAGTGGTTATAAGTTCGGTTGACGCGGGTCAGCGCCTGAAGCAGGTTGTGTTTTCTGATCACCCGCCCAAGGTAGAGTTTTTTCAGCCGTTTGGCGTCAAAGCCGGTGAGCAGCATATTGTAGACGAACAGCAGGTCAATCTTACCCGCCTTGAATTGTTCCACCCATTCTTTACGTTCCTGCTTGCTGCCGATGTCGTGCAGGATCAGAGCGGCGCGTTTGATTTTCCGTGTTTCTTTGGCGTGGATCTGGTAAACGGCAGCGGATTCTGCGGCCTGTAATACAGACATTTCGTCGGCAACGGTGGGCGATTCGGCGTAGTCGGCGTTGAACAATTCAAACATCTGTTTGGCCTGTTCAGAGCTGTCACATATCACCATGCCGCCGATGGTGCCATCATTCAGCGCGCCCCGGCTTTTGGCAAAGTCGGTGACGATGTAGTTCAGCATCGGTTTGACGAAGCTGGGATGGGCGTAGATGTATTTGCGATCTACATCGCCCATTCTGACTTCTACGTCTTTTAGCGCCTGTTGCAGGATCATCCGGTAGTTGGTGGCGATCTCTTCACGGATCAGGCGCAGCGTGTAGCCGTCGGCAATGGAGGCGTTGTAGTAGTATTTGTGGATGTAGTCGCCGAAGAGGTCGCGGGAGTTGTAGTCCGTTCCCAGCAGAGGTGTACCGGTCAGGCCAATTTTGATGGCGTTGGTGTCCGACTGGCTTAAGTTCGCCAGGAAGCTCCCTTTGGGGTTGTAGCTGCGGTGGACTTCATCGAGGAAGTACACGCGCTGGATGTTGATGTCGTAGTCTTTGGTGGTGACGACGTCCGGGTCATCGCGGAATTTCTGGATGTTGACGACGGTGATTTCCGCTTTGCCGTGGTGGTTATGCAACGCCTGTGTCGCTTTGATGTCGCGGGTGAAGGCTTCGCGTGAGTCGATAAGGTGAACGATTAAGCCACGGGCGGTGAACTCACGCTGTGCCTGCTGGAGCAGATCCAGGCGATCAACAATAAAGTAGAATTTCGGGATCACCTGCTGATTCTGGAAGTAATCCGTCAGGAAGCGCACGTTGTAGTAAGCCAGCGCGGTTTTTCCGCTGCCCTGGGTGTGCCAGATGATGCCTTTTTTTACGCCAGCGTTGAGTTTACGTTCGATTGCTTTGGTAGCGAAGAGCTGCGGGTAGCGCATGATGTGTTTCTGGATGCCGCCCGACTCGGCGACATATACCAGCGCATAGCGCAGGATAAATGCCAGCCGATCGCGGCTTAACAGCGCGGTGCAGAGGCGGTTGGTTGGACGGTTGTGATCTTTATTGGTCTGAAATTCCGGGTTGGTGCGGATTACTTCAAGGTTGTTGTCTTTCAGGATGGCGATTTCGGTTTCTTCTGACAGCGGTTTCAGTAACGCGGTCAGGTTGAAGAGTTCTTCTTCGCGAAAGTAGTTGAATACCGGATTGCTGTAAGAGCTGCTAGCGTAGAAAGCACCCTGAATCGGCTCCGGGTCGCTGTCGTCATACTCCATGTTGTTGGAGAAGATCATGAACTGAGTGATATTGGCGAAGCGCTTGAATTTGGGGTTCTTAAAGCGTTCGTTGATGCGATTGCGTTCTGCGACGATGCCTTCGCGGTTGTTGGGTTTTTTCACTTCGATAAAAATCAGTGGCATGCCATTGATCAGTAGCGTGATGTCCGGGCGGAACTCTTCATCGCCGTTCTCGCAGGTCAGTTCGGTGACAACATGGAAGCTGTTGTTGTTGAAGTTGTCGAAGTCTATCAGTTTGATGCCGGAACGGTCGCTAAGTTTCTCGAAGAAGGCGCGGCCCAGGTCGTCGTAGTCAAGGAGAAGTGAGAGGTCTTTGAGCTGACGACCAATGTCGTCTGGTGCTATTCCGGGGTTTATTCTGCCAACCGCAGTGGTGAAGAGGTCAGGGAATATGTTGGTTTCTTTGTCCCAACGCTGTTCCTTCAGAGACAGGTAGCAATAGCCCAACCGTATTAGGTGTAAGATAACGGGGATTTTTACTCGGGTATCTTCAGTGAATTTCATTGTGTTCCCTGTTTTTGGTGTTTTTAACGTCTCAGGCCATGCGGTACTTCACAACCCCAGAACGGCTGGCAACAATGTCTGTTCAATTTGTATCTATGTTACACGTTCTCTTTTAACTACCCGAGTATATTTGTCGCGCTTTACTCGAAATGATATCCGTCGTACCAGACTCTGAAATTTTTCGTGAAAATAATGAATGGCTGCATAGTTGCGTATCCCGCACTGAACGATCATGTTTTCGCTTGGAACGTCGATCGGCTGTTCGTCAGGAATCAACTTTCATGTCAGGCCAGAATACGTGGATAAGTCAGAAGAACGGTAGCCGGTTCTGCTTCTGCACAATTCGCTCAGATAACAGGTGAAGTTGCAGATGGCGCAGACTAGAGCTCTGTATGGCACGAACCTCAAGTTCGGTGAAACCATCCACGAAGGTTGCTCAAGCTGCGAATGAGGGTTGTAGGGGTTCAATAATTCAGGGCGTTTAGGCGGTACAACCACCCACTGGCGGGTAAGCTGAATCGCTACCAATCTTCGCCACCATTCGTAATACCTCGCTGATAATCGAAATTCAATCTTCCACTATGCATCATCAACATGTGGCGTCCCCGAGCCACACCTTGTGTAAGACAGTCGGTAGCGAATGTTGACGCAAGAAGATGCCCATCTGCAACCAAACTCCAGTTTGGAAGAGCAGCGTCTGAAAATATTACTCTTCAAACAACTTTTCCAGGCATTTAACTTCTTGTAAAGCTTCTTTATTCAGTACATCAAAATACAACCAACCATTATTGTTATTTCCTGTCAGATCTATTTTCCAGTTGGTCTTTACGTACCAGGCCAAAGCAGCGCGGCATGTAACTGAATGCACATTACCGCTGATCGAAAACTCGCGAGAGATTTTATCGACAATCTCAGGTCGAAGATCCTTTTTGAATGCAATGATAAAGGTAACCTCCTCATTCCATTCTCTGTCCGTCAACTCTGCAACCGTTGGCAGCATCGATTCCTCTTGCTCAACATCAAAAATTCTCGATAACTTAAAGTTTTTAAACCCACTCAGTTTTGGATCAGAATCGTTTCGATCATAAGCTCTGAAGTACCAGTTTTTCCGATCTACAAATAATGCTGATGGAAATAGTATCCGTTTGCCATGTTCACCACTTTCTGATCCATATGAGCATTTGATTGCATAGCGACCTTTTATTGCCCTGGTAACAACATAGACCTGTTCTTCTTTCAAACGCTCGGGTAGATAAAGAGGGTCTATCTCATCAATCGGCAGCATCGGACGTTTTTGCATCAGCTCCGAACGAGAGAAACCATACTGGATCAGATTCAGTGCTGTATGAACACTAATCTGCACCAATGGAGTATAGGTACCCTGAGAAATAACCGTCCTTTTGGTTGCTGTATCAATACTACAGTTACCTGGCTTGAGTTCCCTGTATAAAGCAAGATCTTTTGAGGCTGCAGCCTGTGCAACTTTGAACTCAGCCATAATTTCGGCCCTGGATATGCTGCCGAGATAGCGTATACACAAATCGATATACGCCAGTCGCTCTGCCTGAGGAAGCGAATAGGCTTCAACCAGCAGTTCTAGATGAACGTCATGAAACTCTGTCATCGTAACACTCCGATAGATGATACATTAAGTATACTGTTCATTATCACATGTTGATCTACTTCTTGCAATGAGTTAGGATTGACACCTGTTGATAAATTGATCATCAGCAGTATCGTTCTGGCGGAATATTTGGATAGAACAATTGTTCTGTATGAGTATTTCTTCTGGAAGGGATGGTGAAGGTTGTCTGCAAACAACCTTCACCAGAAAAACAAAACCTCTACGGAGGAATAATCCGCCACTTGAGCCCTGCTAATCGCAATTCGAGTATACGTTATTCACAACGTGATCGACAAGCCTGGCTCCAGTAGCGGTACCAACAAAACCGATATGGAGTAACTGATGGAAAAAGTAACCGACCAGTATTCACCCGAAATTGCGCGGCACAAGCTCAATGCTTATTTTTCAGGTAATTTCATCATGCTTGACGTGATAAAGCGTTTGCAAAAATCAAGCCTGTGCGTATTTGCAGCCTTATGTGATGGAAAAACGATCACAACTGCAGGGTATGAAATTAATGCCGATTTTAGCGTTAAACGAGCCTCTGCGGTCATTCATTCTTTAAAGCTGAAAAATCTCCCTGTCTCAACAAATTCTGTTTCAACGGGCTCGGATGTTGGTGGAATCACCAATCAGGCGGTTTTTTTCATCAGTAAAGAGGATCTTCATTCTCTGAAGTCCGATCCGGAGAAGATTATGAGGAAATGCGCAAGGCTTCATGCGCAACATAAACGCTCACATGCACAAAGGGACATTGCTCGTCTATGCAAGGAGTTTGGCAAGGAAGCGATCCTTAAATTAGTAAACCAAGCTGCAGCCACCCCTAAGATGCCTCCTGATGGGATGAGTGCATGTTAATTGAATTAGGGGCTTTTGGCCCCTTTTCAAACTAGCTGCAATTCGAGGTAGTTGGACGTTTTCAGTAGCGTACTATCTAAACTGATTTCTAAATGAGCAAAACTGTTAGGAACTGGCTAGGCGTATAGAAACATGTTACCGGGCGGAAAGAATGACTTTTTTCGTCATTCAATAAGTAATCATTTTTCTTATTTCTATAGGTAGTGAGTTTTGAACTATCAGCATATTTTCAGGCCTATTCACGCTTAGTTATTTGTGTTGTTCTCGCCTGTGTAGTCTATTTTATTAAAAGAGGCCGCTTAAGAGAGCCCCTCTAGATTGCTAAAAGTAAGTTAATTGGGTTGGGCTAAAACAAGCTCAGCCTGATGACCTAGATAATATCGTACAGCGCTAAAAAAAGAGGGCCAATCACCCGCTTCGTTTTTTTGGAAGAGTGATATGGCAATACAATTAACAGCTTGATCTATTGTTTGTCCATTTCTCAATCTTTCTGTAATTAAATCGTTGAGATTATTCAGAATAGTCTTTCGGAATCTGCATAATCGCGGTGAATTTAAATTCAATTCCCTAATTGTCTGGTGTGCCATTTCAACCATTATACCTATTTCTAAACAAGAATCTTCATTCACTGAAATTTTTCCCGAAGAACGATGAAATTTCCAAATGTTTAATTCAGGTAAGTTGAGTGGATTAAAGATAATGGCATCTAAAATTTTGTCTCCCTTTGGTACATCGCAAGAGTAGTTTTTTGGATCAGCATCAAATCTTTGCTCAGGATTAACCACTTTACTTTGATTACCACCACAGCAAACAACTAACAAATTGCTCCATTCCAATGCCCAATTAGGCTCGCCCTGTTCTCGTTTAGATTTAGGATGAAAATGCTCAATGCGGCAATCATCTAACGCCCCATTTGTTCCAGACATTAAATCCTGTTCACAATATGCACATAAATTACCTTGGTCCGTACGTAATTGCTGAAGAGTCTCTTGATATCTTGCAATGCAACAACGAAAAGCCTCTTCATTAGAGTTTTTGTCCTTCTCCCAAAAAGCATCAGGATGAGTAGCTCTGAACACACCAAGTCGATTAGGCTCATCTAGCTTATTAATCTTTTTCATTGCCACGCTCGAACTCGCGAATACGAATATCAGTTTCTAACTTTTGAAGCTCGTCTTCTGTTTGGCCCCCCCATTTATATAACTCTTTTTTGAGTTCTAATGCCTCATCGGTATCCCATTTGTCGGCCTCAACTAATTCAGTATAACGGTTTAATTTCTTGACAATATCAAGGTGTTGCGCTCGATTGTTACCACCTAAAACATCTTCCAACATTCTTGAGCTCTCTGAGCCATAAGTGGTTGTTCCTGTTACTAATTTTGCTTCTTTAGCATATACGGAAACAATACGAATACAATCGGCTTTTATAGTCGTTAAGACTTGAGGACTATGTGTTGTAACAATAAACTGTATGTTATTGAAAAGGTTAGTTAGATCATTTAAAACTTTTTGTTGCCACCTAGGATGTAAGTGAAGTTCAATTTCATCAATTAAAACTATGCCGTTAACTGTCAGTGGTTTCGGCTTATTAGGATTTAGTAAATAAGCACGTCTGACTAGGTCTATTGTCAGAGATACCATATTTCTATACCCTTCACTTAGTTGTTCCAATGTAAGTTTAACCAGCTCGTCCTGCTCATTTTTCCAATGAACCACAACATCGTTACTATTTTTATCGAACTCCAAGCATATAGCTCGATCTACGATCTGGTAAACAGCCTCTGAAACGAGTCTCTTAGCCGGGTGAGTAAATTTATGATCTTTTAGTTCATCACGCTTTCGTAGCTCATCAACCTCAATTTTTGAAAACCAGTTCTTTAAGATGCCATAGTTAATTTTAGCATCCAATGCAAAGTCATAACCTTCCCCACGATTTTCTTTCTCGAATGGATTTATTGCAACTTTTGAACTTGTGGGAGTAAGGGCTCGGTTAGTCCCATAATAAGCGATGAGTGGATATTCAGATTGACTATCTACAAGGTGAGTAGCGTAGCTGGTTAATGCTGTTGTGCCAATCTTAGGGGGCCCGGAAAGATCAACCCCCTTTGCCACGAGATCCCAGCTTAAACTGGATGTTGTTTTAATCGATATACGAGCATAATCTGCGATTCCTTTTGAACTTATATGGATATCTGATTTTTTTATCAGTTTTCCTTTCGCGTCAGGCATAGCGGTAAGGAAAGGTCCAAGACCACATGCTAATGCTTCCAATATTGAGGTTTTCCCTACGCCGTTCTCTCCAACTAATACATTTAAAGAAGGATGTATCGAAACTTTAAAATCAGAATATCCCCTAAAGTTTTTCAAGGAGATTTCACTAATTTTTAGATCTTTACGTACATAAAGAGAGGGATCTAAATTAAAATCTCTTTCTGCTATTTGACTATGAGGTGAGCTAATACTAAATCGGCCATCTTTATGGCAAGCTTCTACGATCTCATTGATGTTTTCTTTTGTGAGGGTATTTCGCCCACGAGCAGGCTCGTAAAACAGAGAAGCATCGACAAATTTTATGCCTCTGTTGTTTATGTTACTTGTACCTGAATTGAGAACAACAAGTACAGTTGAGATTGCCGTAGAATAATAAATATTTTTTGGTAAAAGAATTACTTGTTCGATCATCCCTAGAGAAACTAAATACTCACGGATCTTGGCCTCAGAACCTGTTCTTGTCAAAGCCCCAAGTGACATACCCACTAGTATCTTACCCTTTTCAGAAAGGGCTGGAAGCATTGATAATGTTATAAACCAGTCACTTCTACTTTCTGGCAGAATTTTAACTATATCCAGCCACTTATTACTAGTTTTATAGTATATATTATCCCGAGTGGCTTTAGGGATCTTCATGCCAAAAGGCGGTAAAGAAACAATTAGGTCATATTGGTTTTTCTGATAGGTTGGCTGAGATAAGGAATCACCGAAATAGTCTCGACCCTCTATTCCCCTGATGATTCTACTTATTATTAGTTTAAAGTAAGCATCTTTATTAATTTCTTGAGTATCAATATTTAGTTTTTTAGTATTATTATTGGTAAAAGAAAAGGCTGTGTTCCCAGCACCTGCAAACGGATCGCATATTGACTTTGGTTGATAACTCAATCCTATTACTTTAACCAATTCATTGATATCTCTAGGGGTATAAAATTCACCTCCTGATTTACTTCATTCTCGGTAAAAAGTAAGTCTAGTTCCGATAAAGAAAGCGACGCTATTAAAGGGGATTTATTTAATAGGCTATCTCTGATTGCATAGCGAACAAAAGACTCATCAATATTGTCAAATGAGCGTAGTGTATTCTCTAAGTAATCACTCAAGAATTTAGATACGTCTTTTTGAACTAATCCAAGTTTAACACCACTATCTACAAGATCGTAAGAATATTGGGCAATGACATTAAAAGAGGTGAACCTTGGTGCCTCAAAATGCTGGCCTGTATTGGATTGAAGATAGCGTATGAAAAAGATTGAATATGCTAATGAACGATAGTTCGCTATAGGTGATGCTCCTCGAACATAATCAAGTATCTTCCATATTTCTTTTGCCTGCGTTTTAGCGAATTCTAGGTCTTCATCATCAATTATCATTTTTTATCTCATTTTAAAGCGTAAGTAATTAGTAGTCCAAAATCCTTTAGAGATTCTTATATTCAATCTGCTTCTTCAAGTCAAAAATCAGTTCAACATAACTTGCCATACTTGTGAATCCTTGATTAGCGTTCGGACTATATTACCTTCTTTGAGCAGAGCTTGCACAACGGCTGGCTTCACTGTATGTATAGTTGCACACTGCATCTGGCCACCTGAAAAGAGGGGATATGTTCACCTCAGAACATTATAGGCGACCCAATGGAAAGAAGAATTTCCTGAGCTGAGTTTACGCCAACTGGTTTTGACCAGAACTTCACCGTTGCACTCCAGACAGATTCTCAGAAATTGACTGCTGCGTGAGGTGATCTGTTTTGGCGCATGCTTCAGGTGCTCGCAAAGATAGCGGCTAAACGGCACGGCAAGCTGGTCGAGCGTTATCAAATCGCTGCCCGTCTTATCCACTTCATACAACGCTGACGCCAGCGCGATTTTGTAAGATGTTACGTTCCTTCCAAAGAGGATCACACCACGCCAGTAGTTCTCAAGCGTCGGATCGGCCTGATAAAATTCCATCGATGAAGTCCTGTTACGGTTGGCTGGGCAGGGCGTTACTAAAGCCTGTAACAGGATCACATAACAAAATCAGAGTGATGTAAATCGTTAATCTATAGGTTTGATGAATTTTTGAGAGGTCTGAGAGAAAGGTGTTGAGGCAACCGATGCGGCATTAGCGCCAGGTTTGCGAACGAACAGATATCTGGAAGAGGTGAGTTGAACAGGTTTCCAGCCTAAGCGTTGTCATTTCTCGAATTAAAACTCTATTGCCTGAATCCCCCTCGCAAATTCCAAATTTCCCCCACACCAAACCGCTGTATTTATATTCAGCCCTGTATAATGAGCACCAGAAATTACGCCGAACGGCAAAGGAAGTATCGAAGAATATTTAAAGAGAGAATTCGCGATATGAAGGTGCTGCAACACCCCCATACCGCTAACCACCACCAACTTATAGGGAGTTGAAAATGGCTGCGACGAATTTTAAGCCAGAGTTTACTGTTTGCAAAACAGAATCAGACGCTTTCACCGGCATGATTGAAAACCGCGAGCTGGTACGCAAAAACAGCGCCCGCCGTTTGCACGGCAACCAGCCCAACGCGGCCCCCGTTCATCCCCGCGCGGAAACGCCGCAGGACAGTGCCGCCTGCTGTGAACTCTATGCACGCATAGACATGAAATACCTTCTTCTGGGCGGAGACTGGTTAAAACGCGCGGGTTTCATCAACGGTATGCCAGTGAAAATCCGCGCCATGAAAGACTGCATTGTGATTACGCCACAGCATACAAGAGAATTATGGGGATGTCTGGAAGGTATGAGCGTTGTGAATATCAATAAACAGAAAGTCGCGCAGTGGCTTAAGACGTTTCCGGGAGCGTTGAATGATACTGGCGATATACCGGCTGTTAAGCGTGGAACAGGGCAGGCGATGTCGGAGTAACCGTGCTTCACACCTCATGTAATCCTTGAAGCAATAAAACGGGCATGGGATGACATGCCCGTTTTAAGTAAAAATCAATCGTGCTTAACCTGCTCTTTCACCGCGTTAACCAGCGCAGCGTGAAGTTCGCCGACGGTTAAATCACATATAACAGGTTCGGGTATGCCACGTACCCAGCGGATAAAACGACAGATGCCAAAAAAGTCTATACCTTCACCCGTAAACTGATACTCATTCTCCGCGAGAGAGAACGTTTTCCTGTAGCCATCCTCTTCCGTGGCAAGCTGAACGCCAAACGCTTCTTCGCAGTCTTCCAGTAGGTCTTCGCCGTCGATACCGCAAATATGCAAATCGGCCTCAATCAACGTATTGCTATCGAAAGATTTACGATGCTCACCTGAGGATTTTCGAACAACCTCAATGACTTGAGAGAGAGTGGGTTCCATAATGATGCTCTCCTTTAAAGCGGTAGAAATAATCGCTAGCGCTTCCCGGCGGTGCTCCGCTTGGTCGGACCGACAAGCACAACGTTACCTCGGCCCGAGAAATGTTAAAGTCAGTTCAGGCTATCGCCATATGATTCCAGGCATCTCTGTAAACGATATTCCCATCACAGTGTTTCCAGGTGATTGCCTCATATCTTAGCTCGATCGTCTCTGCATGCGTTCCTGTTCCAGAACCCGGGAACAGATTGGGTGTAATACCCGTGATTTTTACGTTCTCCAGGATAATGTTGAAATATTCTCTCTCGATTCCTGCATCATCAATTTGATACATTTTGATCGTAGCCGATTTTAGCGTTTGGTTTTCACATAGTGCCCTGATGAGAACCGGTGTCGTTTTATCAAACTCTTTCTGAACGGCAATCGGTGTATGTACACGGGTACCTGTTAGTCGGCCTGTATTTCCACTCACAGGAATGGTGAGGTGATGAGCGACCGCCTTTAATTCAATAGCACCTAACCTACCGGACACCATGGAACCTCCTGGGACGGGTGAACCATTAGCGTCGGTTAACCAAAGATATGCTGGATTTGACATGATTATTCCTCATCTATTTTTACAAAAGAAGGTAGGTGCAACATCGCCACGATCCATATGAATAAGCCAATAAGTTTCAGCGGCCATGGTTCAAGGACAGCTATACAAGCAAATGCACCGATGATCAGTAAGGGACCTGATAACACATCCATGATCCCACCAAAAATGGATATCTTTCCTGGCAGTAATTTATTCATTACTAATGAAATAATGTAAGCACTTAGGGTAATAATGCAAAAGGCGATTGTTTTATCATGCCAGGTTTCGAATTCTATCCAGCAAAGGATATAGGCTAATACTAAGTATGAGCAAAGAAGCAGGTTTATAATTGGGATGATAAACTTACTCATACGCGCCTGCCGTAGTGCGTGTGGTTATTTTTTCATTAACTTTCTTCATGATCTGATTAAATACAGGCTTTCCTTCTGAATAACCTGCATGGATAGCATCTACGAAAGGCTGGACGGCATCAGCGAACAGAAAATAAAGTAGGTCATAGTCTCTGGACCTCAGAAGTTGATATACTTCTGGGGCTTCGGCTTTGAGTCTGTCAGATGTCCTAATTGATCGTTCAGCCATTCCCCCAAACAAAAGGAGTGTGCTCAGTGCCGTGATTGGGTTACTTTTCCCTTTGAAAACAACAAACGTGAAGGATGTTCTTTCAATAACATGCTTTGCGATTGTTGATGCGATAATATTGGTTGATACTCTACCTGCAATTGAAGTCATTACAGATCTGTATATTTTATCCTGCTCCGCTTCTGTTAAATATCTGTTGAATTCTTTAAGTATAATTTTGACAGCGTTGACAACGTTCTCATAATTTAAAATGTCATTTTTTATGGCAGTAATCATTCGTATACGATGAGTTTCACGAGCATACCTGGTATCCGTGTCAAAGATACCATAAATCAGATATCCATAATCTAGCGGTACAGTTAGCCCTCCATTTATAAGCCCAGTAACTGTATCAGGAGAAACAATAATGTTGCATAATCTCCGGGCTATATCTTCTACATCAGCCATAATAATCCTTTAAATACGCAATAAAGGATTTATCAATGTAATATTAATGTGATTGATGCAATTTATCTTATCTAAATAAGGAATTAAGAATTGTTAGAGGTATCAATTTCATCTTTAATGAGATAATCAGCGGCTTCATGCCAATTCCACGCACTCCACCGCTAAACCTAACTTAACTAAACACCGGCACCCCCAGCCCCACCTTCACCTCCCTCAACGTCTCCTGCGTCACCCCCTGCGCCCGTTCGGTTCCGCGCTTCAGCATCGCCATCAATTCCCCCTTATCCTGCATATACATCGCCCGCCGCTCCCGCATTGGCGCAATCAGCTCCTGCAAACACGCCTCCAGCTCGTTCTTACATACCCGGTCACCCAGCCCGCCCGCCTGATAATGCGCCTTCATCGCCGCCACTTTCTCCTTGTCCGGATGAAACGCGTCGAGGTACGTAAACACCACGTTCCCCTCAATCTGCCCCGGGTCGCTCACCTTCAGGTGGTTCGGGTCGGTGTACATGGCGCTGACCGCACGATGGATCGTCTCTTCGCTGGCCGAAAGGTGCAGCGTGTTGCCGAGCGATTTCGACATCTTGGCGCTGCCGTCGATGCCGGGCAGGCGGCTGGTGTCGCTCAGCATCGCCTTGCAGTGGCGCAGCACCGGGGCGGGCAGCAGGCTGTTCATCTTGTGCACAATCTCGTTGGTCTGCTCAATCATCGGCAG
>Ga0153917_1000777_pt1 | contig 17026 bp, 16 predicted proteins | sample TSFL001MetaG_FD_104695 | JGI IMG/M metagenome (GOLD analysis project Ga0153917, IMG submission 104695) | Attine ant fungus gardens microbial communities from Florida, USA - TSFL001 MetaG | ecosystem: Host-associated > Fungi > Mycelium > Unclassified | place: USA: Florida, Paynes Creek Historic... | reverse complement strand
CAGCTTCGACCAGGGTTTCGAAACCGGCCTTGACCAGCTCGACGGTACCACCGCACAGAACAGCCTGCTCACCGAACAGGTCGGTTTCGGTCTCGTCCTTGAAGGTGGTTTCGATGATGCCGGTACGGCCACCGCCGACGCCCGAGGCGTACGACAGGGCAACGTTCTTGGCGTTGCCGGAGGCGTCCTGGTAGACAGCGATCAGGTCAGGGATGCCGCCGCCTTTGACGAACTCGGAGCGAACGGTGTGGCCCGGAGCCTTCGGCGCGATCATGATCACGTCCAGGTCACCACGTGGAACGACCTGGTTGTAATGGATCGAGAAGCCGTGGGAGAAGGCCAGGGTAGCGCCCTTCTTGATGTTCGGCTCGATCTCGTTCTTGTACAGGGCGCCCTGGAACTCGTCCGGGGTCAGGATCATGACCAGGTCGGCAGCAGCGACGGCGGTGGCGACGTCGGCAACTTTCAGGCCGTGGGCTTCTGCCTTGGCAACGGTAGCCGAACCTTTACGCAGACCGACGGTAACGTCCACACCGGAGTCCTTCAGGTTGCACGCCTGGGCGTGACCCTGGGAACCGTAACCGATGATGGCGACTTTCTTGCCCTGGATGATGGAAAGGTCGCAGTCTTTGTCGTAATAAACTTTCATGAAATACCCCTGTTATATCTCGGCTCCACGGAGCCATCACTGATTCTTGTATGCGTATTCAGATACTGAGCACTTTGTCGCCACGGGCAATGCCTGTGACGCCGCTGCGCACGGTTTCCAGGATCGACGCGGTGCCGATGGCCTGGATGAAGCTGTCCAGCTTATCGCTGGTGCCGCTCAGTTGCACGGTGTACACGCTGGCGGTGACATCGACGATCTGGCCACGGAAGATATCCGTGGTGCGCTTGATCTCGGCGCGCTGGGCGCCGGTGGCCTTGACCTTGACCAGCATCAGCTCGCGCTCGATGTGAGCACTTTCCGACAGATCGACGAGTTTGACCACTTCGACCAGCTTGTTCAGGTTCTTGGTGATCTGTTCGATCACTTCGTCATGACCAACGGTCGTCAGGGTCAGGCGCGACAGGGTCGGATCCTCGGTCGGCGCCACGGTCAGGCTTTCGATGTTGTAGTTGCGCTGGGAGAACAGGCCGACCACGCGAGACAAGGCACCGGGTTCGTTTTCCAACAGCAGGGAAATGATGTGCCGCATATCAGGTACGCTCCGTCTTGCTCAGCCACATGTCACGCATCGAGCCGTCCTTGATCTGCATCGGGTAGACGTGCTCGGTCCTGTCGACCGCGATGTCGATGAACACCAGGCGGTCCTTCATCGCGAAGGCCTCTTCCAGCTTCGGCTTGAGGTCCTTCAGGCTGGTGATGCGGATGCCCACATGGCCGTAGGCCTCGACCAGCTTGACGAAGTCAGGCAGCGACTCCACGTAGGAGTGCGAGTGACGGCCGCTGTAGGCCATGTCCTGCCACTGACGAACCATGCCCAACACACCGTTGTTCAGGTTGACGATCTTCACCGGCAGGTCGTACTGCATGCAGGTGGACAGTTCCTGGATGTTCATCTGGATACTGCCTTCACCGGTCACACAGGCCACGTCCTGGTCAGGGAAGTTGAGCTTGATGCCCATCGCTGCCGGGAAACCGAAGCCCATGGTGCCCAGACCGCCCGAGTTGACCCAGCGATTGGGTTTGTTGAAGCGGTAGTACTGCGCAGCGAACATCTGGTGCTGGCCGACATCGGAGGTGATGAAGGCATCGCCTTTGGTCACTTCACACAGTGTTTCGATCACGGTCTGCGGCTTGATGACGCTACCGTCGCCCTTGTCGTAAGGGAACAGGTCGCGATCACCGCGCCACTCGTCGATCTGCTTCCACCAGGCATCCAGCGCAGCCTTGTCGGGCTGCTCGCCGATTTCCTTGAGGATGGCCAGCATTTCGGTGAGAACGCTTTCCACCGGCCCCACGATCGGCACATCGGCCTTGATCATCTTGGAGATCGACGCCGGGTCGATGTCGATGTGGATGATCTTGGCGTTCGGGCAGAACTTGGCCGGACCGTTGACCACGCGATCATCGAAACGCGCGCCGACCGCGAAGATCACGTCGGCATGGTGCATGGCCATGTTGGCGGTGTAGCTGCCGTGCATGCCGAGCATGCCGATGAACTGACGGTCAGTGCCTGGGTAGCTACCCAGCCCCATCAGCGTATTGGTGACCGGCAGGTTCAACGATTTGGCGATCTCGGTGAGGGCTTCGGAGCCTCCGCCGAGGATCACGCCGCCGCCGGAGTAGACCACCGGACGCTTGGCAGCCAGAAGCATTTCAGCCGCCTTGCGGATCTGGCCGGAGTGACCGCGAACAGCCGGGCTGTAGGAGCGCAGCTTGACCTTCTTCGGATAGACGTACTCGAACTTCTCGGCCGGGTTGGTCATATCTTTTGGAATGTCGACCACGACCGGGCCTGGACGGCCGGACTGCGCCAGGTAGAAGGCTTTTTTCAGGACTTCGGGGATTTCCGTGGCATGTTTGACCATGAAGCTGTGCTTCACGATCGGCCGGGAAATACCAATCATGTCAGTTTCCTGGAAGGCATCGGTACCTACCATGGTGCTAGGCACCTGGCCGGACAGGATGACCATCGGGATCGAGTCCATATAGGCGGTGGCAATGCCGGTGATGGCATTGGTCGCGCCCGGGCCGGAAGTCACCAGCACCACGCCGGCCTTGCCGGTGGCGCGGGCGTAACCGTCCGCCATATGGGTGGCAGCCTGCTCATGACGAACCAGGATGTGGTTGATCTCCGGTTCCTTGAACAGGGCGTCATAAACATGAAGGAGAGCACCGCCAGGGTACCCATAGATGTGCTTAACGCCTTCGTCACGCAAGAAGCGGACGACCATCTCAGCGCCAGATAAAAGCTCCACGTTGTTCACCTCTAAAACGCCAGAATACCGCCCTCATTGGGCGGGTCTTAATAGGTTTACTGCCAAGCAGAGCATGAGCGAACGTCAGCACTGACTGAGCAAGTATTGGGAGCGCCCCAGAGTGTTGCGGGGGTTTCCCACCCAGCGCGAGGTAACGCGTTGCGGGGTGTAACAAGTCGGCGCGGGTGTGCACCTCATGATCTGCTTAGCGGGTCTGCTTCTGGCAGTCCCTCTACAGCGGAATCTGGATTCTTCTGATTCGCCGCCCGCAAGTCAAGAAAAATTATTGCCAATTTTTCCCCAGGATGAATTCCTGCCACCACGAAAAAGGTGACCAGCAGCAGGAAAACAAAGAAATCCATAAAAAAGGGCCACAATCTGCGGCCCTTATAGGAAAAAAAGAAGAAATCAGGCGGAAGGACTGATCAATTGGTCAAACGCTGCCAGCAGACGTCTTAGCTCGCGGCTCTGCTCCGGGCGATCGACGAACACTGTTTCGGCCATGACCAGGATGCCGGAGGCGTTGGGCAACGGGTGGCCGTGCTCGATGATGAGCTTCATGCGTGGCAGGAAGATCCACTGCAACCACTGCTCGAAGGCCATCACGTCCACCGCGAACGGCACCACGCTGGCGAGCGCTTCGGCGCTGGGCGCCTGCTCGCTCCACCAGCCCTGGACCTGCAACTCGCGCTCAATCAACAGCAGATGATCGGCAATATCGAGGATGCGCTGCTCCATCACGAGGTGGTCCGCGCCTTCTGCCGTGCCAATGCCGCGCCCTGGCTGTCGCCCTGCTTCTCGCGGGCCTGGGCGATGGTGTTCCACAGCTCGGCCTGCAGATCGGGGCGACCGTTGGCGTAGGTCAGGGCGCGACGCGCCAGTTGCTCGGCCTGGGCCGAGTCGCCCTGGGCCAGACGCACCTGGGCCAGGCGGAACAATACCTGAGGCTCGCGCGGGGCGATGCGCTGGGCACGCTCCAGGCTCGAGGCGGCGCCGTTGAAGTCACCACCGCCCTGTTGCTGTTGAGCGGTGGTCAACAGCGCCAGCACCGGGCCATCGAGCTGTTCGTCGGCGGACAGCCCACCGGCAGCATTGCCGCGTGGGATACCGGTCGGAGCACTTGGCGCACTGGGCGCGTTGCCCATCGAGGCGATGTCGAACGGCTCGTCGGCAATCGGGTTCGGGTTGGTGGCGATCGGCCCGGAACTGATCGGCCCCGTGCTGATCGGTGCAGTACTGATCGGCGCTGCGCCGCCACCGGCCGGGAAGGCCTGGATCGGCGAGGCGCCCGAGCCCTGCGGGATCACCACGGTCACGCCGGAGTCCTCTGGCAGGGACTGCGCCTGACTGGTGCCACCGCTGGCCTGTCGGGCGACGTTGCGGTTGGCCGCGACCCGCTCACTGTTGGATACCCGGGTGCTCGAGTCCACCACGGGAATATTGCCGTGTTGAACGCTGGAGCACCCCTGGAGGACGGCCATCGCCGTCAAGGCAGGAAACAACCACTTGTTCACTTCACACCCTCTTGAAAGCCAACGCTCAATTCATCCACCCCTTGACCCAGTCCATGACGGATTCGACTGGATCTTGCTGGCCACCGCACGCGGCGCCGGCAGGCGGTTCACTTCCGCGAATATACGGCATCTGCACCGCCCCCGGACAGCTACCGTCCGAGCCCTGTCCGCTGTACGGATCGATCCAGGCCTGCACCACGTTGTCGGGCTGCGGCATGTCCAGCGGCAGTGGGTCAGCCTTCTTCATGAAGCTGGTCCACACCTGCAAGGCGCCTGTGGCGCCGGTGAACGGTGTCTTGCCGTTGTCGTCACGCCCCAGCCAGACCACCGCCAGCAGATCCTGGCTGAAGCCGGAGAACCAGCTGTCGCGCGAGTCGTTGCTGGTACCGGTCTTGCCCGCCAGGGTCAGCGAACGGGGCAGCACGTTGTAGACCGAGCGGCCGGTACCCTCACGCATCACCCGCTGCATGCCGTTCTGCACCAGGTAGATTGCACCTGGGTCAAACGTCTGCTGGATCTGGAACGGGTAACGCTTGAGCGGCTCGCCTTCGGCGGTGAGTACGCTGCGGATACCGCGCATCGGCGTGTTGAAACCGCCGTTGGCGATGGTCTGGTACATGGTCGCGACCTGCATCGGCGACATGCCGCCAGCGCCCAGCAACATGGACGGGAACGCCGGCCAGTCGACCTGCACGCCAAGCCTGCCGATGGTCTTGATCACATTGGGCACGCCCACTTCCAGGCCGATCTTGGCGGTGGACAGGTTGTAGGAGTTGGCCAGGCCCTGATACAGGTAAATGGTGCCGTGAGGACGACGGTCGTAGTTCTGCGGACGCCAGACCTGGCCATCGGCACCTTTCACCGAGAACGGTTCATCCTGTACCCAACTGGTCAGGGTGTACTTGGTCGGCTGCTCAAGGGCGGTCAGGTATACCGCCGGCTTGACCAGCGAGCCGATCGGCCGCACCGCGTCGATGGCGCGGTTGAAGCCGGCGAAACCGGCCTGCCGGCTGCCGATCAGCGCCTGGACCTCACCGGTTTCCGGGTTGGTCACCACCATCGCCGACTCGACTTCGTCGGCCCCCTTGCGGCCGGCCAGACGCTTGAAGGTCTCGCTCATGGCCGTCTCGGCCTTCATCTGCAGGATCGGATCGAAGCTTGTGAAGATGCGCAGGCCTTCTTCGGTCAAGTCTTCGTCGCGATAGTCCTGGCGCAACTGGCGCTTGACCAGGTCCAAGAAGGCTGGGAACGAGCTGTCGGCCAGGCTGCCGCGCTTGGTCACGCCCAGCGGCATCTTCTTCGCCGCCTCGGCCACATCCTGGCTGACCACGCCTTGCTCGGCGAGCAGATCGAGCACCAGGTTGCGTCGCGTGAGCGCACGCTCGGGATAGCGGCGCGGGTTGTAATAAGAGGGGCCTTTGACCATGCCCACCAACAGGGCGATCTGGTGCAGCTTGAGCTCCTGCAGCGGTTGGCTGAAGAAGAACTGGCTGGCCAGGCCAAAGCCATGCACGGCGCGCTGGCCATCCTGACCGACGAACACCTCGTTGAGGTACGCCTCGAGGATCTCGCGCTTGTCGTAGTGCAGTTCCAGCAGCATGGCCATCATGGCCTCGTTCAGCTTGCGGCTGAGGCTGCGCTCGTTGGTCAGGAAGAAGTTCTTCACCAACTGCTGGGTCAGGGTACTGCCACCCTGGCGCATGGCGCCCGAAGACGTGTTGACCCACATGGCGCGGGCGATGGACTTGGGCGACACACCGTGGTGGCTGTAGAAGTCCCGGTCTTCCACGGCGACCAGGGTTTCCAGCAGATAAGGCGGCACCTGGTCGATCTTGATCAGGATGCGATCTTCCAGGTTCTTCGGATAGATGCCACCGATCATCAGTGGCTCCAGGCGCACCACATCCAGCTTGCCGCCGTTGGCACCGGACAGCCCCGCCACGTAGTCACCGGAGAAACGCACGCGCACGAACTGCGCAGGCTCCATACCCTCGTAGAACTGGAAACCTCGTGTATTGAGATCGACGTTGTTGCCGTTGACCGAAGCCGCGCCGGGGCCATTGGCGGCCGCCTCGCGGCGATAGCCGAGGGCATCGAGTTCGGTGAGGAAGTCGTTGCGGCTCAGTTTCTGGCCGACGAACAGCTCCAGCGGACGGGCATACACCTTGGCCGGGATGGTCCAACGCTTGCCGGAGAACTTCTCCTGGACGACAGCATCGAGGTAGACCGCGAAACCGGCGAGCACCACCAGGCCGACCAGGCTGAGCTTCAAAGCCCAGCCCAGCCAGGCGCGGGAGCGACCGGTCGGGCGTTTCTTGGGGGTACGGGAATTTCGGGTACGAGTCATGGCGGCGGATTATACGCACTTTGATAAAGGCTAGTGGCCTGCGGGACGATACGCAAAGCGCTCGTTCATCCACCAGGATTTCCAGCAGTTTGCAGGGACGGCACCATTGACCATAATGGCGCTTTCGAATTCCCTGCTTCCAGAAGGATTGCCCGTGAGCCAAGCTCTGATCAGCGCGCTGCAGAACCCCGCCCTCTATGCCCACCCCGTGGACGGGTTCCAACTCATCGAGACGCATATTTCCTGGGTGCTGCTGACCGGCGAGTACGCGTACAAGATCAAGAAGCCGATGAACTTCGGCTTTCTGGACTTCACCGAGCTGGACCAACGCCGTCATTTCTGCAACGAAGAGCTGCGCCTGAACCAGCGTCTGACCGACGGCCTGTACCTTGAAGTGCTGCCGATCACCGGCACCGCCGATGCCCCTCGGCTGGGCGGCGACGGCGAACCGATCGAGTACGCCCTGAAGATGCGCCAGTTCCCCCAGGGCCAGATGCTCAATACCTTGCAGGCCAATGGTGAGCTGAACGCCAGCCACATCGACCAGATGGCCCGCCAGATCGCCGAATTCCACCTGCAGGCGCCCAAGGTGTCGGTCGACCACCCGCTGGGCACGCCAGAAAGCGTCATGGCGCCGGTGGAGCAGAACTTCGAACAGATCCGCCCGTTCCTCAGCGAAAAGGCCGACCTGCAACAGCTGGACAACCTGCAGGCCTGGGCACGCAGCAGCTTCGAACGCCTGCACGGCCTGCTCGAAGCGCGCAAGGCCAATGGTTTCATCCGTGAATGCCACGGCGACATCCACCTGGGCAACGCGACGCTGATCGACGGCAAGGTGGTGATCTTCGACTGCATCGAGTTCAACGAGCCGTTCCGCCTGACCGACGTCTACGCCGATACCGCCTTCCTGGCCATGGACCTGGAAGACCGTGGCCTGAAATGCCTGGCCCGTCGCTTCATCAGCCAGTATCTGGAGCTGACCGGTGACTACGAAGGCCTGGAGTTGCTCAACTTCTACAAGGCCTACCGCGCCCTGGTACGTGCCAAGGTCGCGCTGTTCAGCATGCCGGCCGAGGCCGACGGCGTGCAGCGTGCCACCACCCTGCGCACCTACCGCAACTACGCCAACCTGGCGGAAAGCTACAGCGCCATTCCCTCGCGCCTACTGGCCATTACCCACGGCGTCTCGGCTGTCGGCAAGAGCCATGTCGCCATGCGCCTGGTCGAGGCCTTGGGTGCGATCCGTGTACGTTCGGATGTTGAGCGCAAGCGTCTGTTCGGTGAGCAGAAGCAGGAGAGCGCAGGCCAACTGCAAGCCGGCATCTATGACCAGGACGCCAGCCGCGCCACCTACGAGCGCCTGCATGAACTGGCGGCGATCATCCTGCGGGCCGGCTTCCCGGTCGTGCTCGACGCCACCTACCTCAAACAGGCACAGCGGCAGGCCGCGGCACAGGTCGCCAACGAAACCGGCGTGCCGTTCCTGATCCTCGACTGCCAGGCCCCGGACGCGGTCATCGCCAGCTGGCTGAACCAGCGCCAGGCGCAAAACGATGACCCTTCCGACGCCACCCTGGAAGTGGTCAAGGCCCAGCAGGCCAGCCGCGAACCGCTGAATGCCGAGGAGCTGCCACACTGCAAGCGCGTGGACACCCATGAAAGCGCCAGCATGGATCAGTTGATCGAACAGATCCGCCAGCGTCTGCCTGGTTTCTAAGCAGCCCGTTGGTTTACCTGGGCGCCGCGGTCCTTGCCCTACACCGCGGCGCCTTCTTCGCAAGTAGATCGGGGCAGCTGTTCGGCGCTCCGATCTACCTGCGAAAGAACCGGGCATTTGCTCCGCCAAGCCACAGCATGCTGCCGGCGTCGATGGCAAAAGGCCGCGTATTTCCCAACCCCCGCTACACTCCTCTCTGACCTGCTCGCGATTTATCCCAAAGACCTCGTTCAGCCATCGCAAGGAGGCCCGATGAACGATGAATTGCAGCATCTGAGAAATCTTGGCAAGACCTCCGCGCAATGGCTCCACGCCGTCGGTATTCACAGTGCATCGGACTTGCGCCGCCTGGGCGCGGTGGGCGCTTACCAGGCCGTAAAGTCGCGAGGATTCCGGGCATCGAAGGTGCTGTTGTACTCCATCGAGGCAGCACTGCTGGACATGCACTGGAACGATTTGCCGGTCGAGCGCAAGCAGGCACTCGACCAGCAACTGGATGCCAAGAGCGTTACGCAAAAAAATCAAAATAAGGGTGAGGAGGGATTGACTGGCAAATGAGAATGGTTATGATTACTGCAACTGGTCGCGAGACTGGTTGGATAAACTGAAAGGTCCCTGGTTCGGACGCTCAGATTATCTCCTCATCAGGCTAATCACGGTTATTGACCCGGCAACTTGCCGGGTCTTTTTTTGCCCGCACTACACATAGATATGAAAGGGCCCCACACATTCAGGACAGTTGCGACCTCATCGGCGCAACGGGGTGCAGTAGTCCTGTTCAGGCAATGCCGCCGTGTACCACACATAGTCGGCCACAGCGGGCTCCACCTTCTCACCGACCTCCGCCAGCAACAGCACCTTCGTCCCACCTTCGGCATCCAGATCGGCCAGGTGCAGCGGCCCCCCCAAATCCTTGCGCGCATGGTAGCTGCCGGTAAACAGCAATGCCGGCTGCGGCGCGGCCAGCATCCGCTCGGCGATACGCCGGTCGCGTTGCTGCTGGACAGCGAGCATGGCGGGGAGCTGGTTTTCCGGCAGCAATCCACAGTGCCCGGCACGCACCTGGTCGAGCAAAGCGGCTCTCACCGCTGGAGCATTCGAGCGAGTGCCTTTGAACACCGGGGGATTGCGATAAGCCTGACGCATCTCATCTGGCGAAAGGTTGGCCGACAACAGAGGGATCTGCCTACTCAACGCCTCACGCACGATCGGCCCATACAGTTGCCAGTCCCATCCGTCCTGCCAGACCAACGCCTTTGGCAGGTCTTCGGGCAGCGTCGCCTGCCCTTTCAAGACATCGACCAACGGCTGCTGCGCTGGCTGCAGCATTTCCAGTAGCAGGCTGCCTTGGGGACGTCGCGTCTCCAAGGCTTGCAACAGCCACAGTTGCAGGGCGTGATGATCGGGATTGTCGTGCTTTTCTCCCACCAGCACCCGGGGCGCTCGGGCCAGGTGCGTCACCAGTTGTTCGGGCGAGATCGGCTCTCCACTGGCCAGGTCCAGGATCTGCCCCAATTGCACGCTGTCGCGCCCCTCGCTGCTTTGCCAGGCCGGCAAGGGCGGCAGGCTGGCCTGGCAACCGGAAAGTACCAGAGCCAGCAAGACCGTAAGGCCGGACAACAAGGGATGGCGCATCGACAAAGCCTCCTAGCGGGTGATGATCAGCGGGTGTCCGCGCTCCGGGTGCCGCTGCACCAGCACCTCGATGCCAAACACGGCCCTGAGCGCTTCGGGCGTGAGCACCCGCTGCGGAGTGTCCAGCGCATGGCAACGCCCCTGTTCCAGCAGCAGAAGCTGGTCACAGTAGCGGGCGGCAAGGTTCAGGTCGTGCAGGATCACCATCACCGCAGCCCCTTGGTCGGCAAAACGCCGCACCGCTTGCAACGTGGTGTGCTGGTGCAGCGGGTCGAGCATCGACGTGGGCTCATCCAGCAGCAGCGTGGTGCCCTCTTCGCCTGGCCACAATTGCGCCAGCACCCGGGCCAGGTGCACCCGCTGGCGCTCGCCGCCCGACAGCGCCAGATAGCTTCTCTCCACGAGGTGCAAGGCATCGGCCGCGTGCAAGGCAGCCTGGACGATTTCCCGGTCGCGTTGCTGTCCGCTGGCATGGGGCAGCCGTCCAAGGCCGACCACTTCCTCGACAGCGAAGGCAAAACCGAGGGTGGAAGCCTGCGGCAATACCGCCAGACGCTGCGCGCGCTCCTGGCCGGTCCAATCCGCCAGGGGGCGTCCAAGCAAACGCACCACCCCATCGCTGGGTGTCAATTCTCCACACAGCACGCCCAGCAGACTGCTCTTGCCCGCCCCATTGGGGCCCAGCACACCAAGCACCTGTCCGGGTCGTACCTGCAGGTCTATCGCGTGCAGCACGTCATTGGTTCCCCGTCGTAGGCGCAGCCCTTGTGCCTCGAGCATCAGTTGCGCCTCCGTACCAACAAGAACAGAAAGAAAGGAGCGCCGATGAACGCCGTGACGATACCGATCGGCAGCTCCGCCGGAGCCAGCGCCAACCGTGCCACCAGGTCGGCGAACAACAGCAACGCACCGCCTGCAAGCAACGAGGCCGGCAGCAGTACCCGATGATCCGGGCCTGCCAGCAAGCGCACCAGGTGCGGCACCACCAGGCCGATAAAGCCGATCAGCCCGGCGGCGGCTACCGCTGCGCCTACACCCAAGGCGGTACAGAACACCAGTTCACGCTTGAGCGCCTCCACCTCGACGCCCAGGTGCCGAGCTTCCGACTCGCCCAACAACAGGGCGTTGAGTGCCTGGGCGCGACGCGGCAGCCAGAGGGCCACTGCGGCCGCCACCAGCAACAAGGGCCACAGGCGCTCGTAACTGGCGCCATTGAGGCTGCCCAGGTTCCAGAAGGTCAAGGTACGAAGCGTGGCGTCATCAGCCAGGTAGGTGAACAAGCCGACCGCAGACCCCGCCAATGCAGTCAGGGCGATACCTGCGAGCAGCATGGTGGCAACGCTGGTCTGGCCGTCGTGTTTCCCCAGGCGATAGACCAACGCGGTCACCCCAAGGCCGCCGACGAATGCACAGACAGACAACAGATATGGCGAGAACCACTGCGGGATCCCGCCCAGCCAACTGCCGCCGACAATCGCCACCGCCGCGCCCAAGGCCGCACCACTGGCAACACCGACCAGGCCCGGATCCGCCAGGGGATTGCGAAACAGCCCCTGCATCGCCACGCCGCAAAGCGCCAGCACCGCACCGACGGCCAACCCCAGCAAGGTGCGCGGCAGTCGGATCTGCCCGAGGATCATCTCGGTCTGCTCCAGGCCATCGGCAGAAACAGGCACCCCCAGCAGCCGCAACCCGGCACGCAGGGTATCGAACAGCGGGAGGCTGACCGGCCCCAGCGTCAGCGACAACCCTATTGCCAGCAGGCACAGCAACGTGAGGCAGATAAACAGCGTACGAGGCTGGACACGACGCCTCATGGGGCCTTGGCCACCGGATAGAACGCCCCGGCGAGTTCATTCAAGGTAGCCGGCAAGCGCGGGCCAAGGCCCCCGACCAGCAAGGTCGGATCAAGCGATACCAGACGCTTGTCACGCACGGCACGTGAAGCGGCCAGTGCCGGATTTTCCTTGAGCAAGGCCTGCAGCGCCTGCTCCCCATTGAGACTGCGATCGGAGAACACCAGCACGTCCGGGTCCAGCGCGGCCAGTGTTTCCACGGAAAGGTTCTTGTACCCAGGATGAGCGGCCAGGTTACGGGCACCGGCCTGCCGCAACAGCCAGTCACCCGAGGTGCCTTGGCCTGCGATCAACGGCTTGGCGCCTGCATGACCGACCAATAACAACACGCCCGGGGCCTTCTGAGCGGCCTGGGCCTGCTTGACCTTGGCCTGCACAGCGTCGAGCTGCTGGTGGTAACCCGCGGCCAGCTCGGCGGCCTTCTGTTCAGCGCCTAACAGACTACCCAGGCGTTTGAGGTTGTCGTCCACGGCGTCCAGTTCGGCCCTGCTGGAGAACAGCTCGATCCGCACACCGGCCTTGCGTATCTGGGCGAGCACCGGTGGCGGCCCCATCTCCTCGGTACCGACCAGCACATCCGGGCGCAGGCTGAGAATCCCTTCGGCGGAAAGCTGACGTTGATAGCCGATGCCGGGCAGGGCCTTGAGCGACGCAGGGTGCTGACTGGTGGTATCGACCCCCACCAGCCGCTGCTCGCCGCCCAAGGCGCTGATCCACTCGCTGACGGCGCCGCCGGCACTCACCCAGCGCCGTGGCAGCTCGTCGGCCAAGGCCTGGGTGGCAAGAACAAGACCGGCGCACAGGCCGATCAGGGCAGCGGGACGACGCATCATCGTTTTCCTTTGCGGTAGGGAGGCCGCGCGCCTTGTAGCGGGCGGCGGAACTGCGCACCATAGGCGGGCAGGCGCAGCGAATGCGGTCAATTTGATAATTATTCGCATTGAGGCGTCAACCCATCCCTTTGTCACACGAGCTGTCTGCTTCAATGCATTTTCTTTGCGCATCCACCGACCTCGCCGAAGGCCACAGCCGCGCGTTCAGCGTAGCTGGAGAGCAGGTGTTCGGCATCCGCCGCCAAGGCCAGGTCTACCTGTATCGCAACCGCTGCCCCCATCGGGGCATAGCCCTGAACTGGGAGGCGGATGACTTTCTCGACGAGAGCGCCAGCCTTATCCACTGCGCCCATCACGGCGCGTTGTTCCTGATCGAAAGTGGCGAGTGCGTGGCCGGCCCTTGCGAGGGTGAGCAACTGCAGGCCCTGGACTGCCTGGAAGACAGCCAGGGCATCTGGCTCAAGGCGTGAGCAACACCGGCAGTGGCCGGTCGATGACGATCTGTTCCGCGTCCAGGCGCGTGCCATAGGCCAGCACCTCCACGCCATCAGCCACCGCAGCCCGCAGGGCCTGGGCGTAGGCCGCGTCGATCTCCTCGGCCGGGCGCACCGCCTCGACGCCGGTGAGATTGACGCAATACAGCTGCACGGCACGGATCCCCTGGCGCGCCAGTGCCGCCAGCTCACGCAGGTGCTTGGCGCCACGCTGGGTCACCGCGTCAGGGAACGCAGCGACCGGCGTGTCCGGGTAGCCCAGGGTCACGCTCTTGACCTCCACATAGGCCGGTCCGTCGGCGAACTCCAGGCGGAAGTCCACCCGGCTGCCCTCCTCGCCATAGGCCACTTCGCGCTTGAGCGCCGTGAACCCGGCCAGTTCGGTGATGCGCCCGGCACGCAGTGCCTCCTCCACCAAGGCGTTGGCCCGGCCGGTATTGACGCAGGCCAGGCGCCCCTGGGGCGTCTCGCTGATCTCCCAGGTGCCGGGCAGCTTGCGCTTGGGGTCGTTGGAGCGGCTGAACCAGACCTGCCCACCTTCGCGCATGCAATTGAGCATGGAGCCGGTGTTGGGGCAGTGGATGGTCAACTGCTCGCCATTGGCCAGTTCGATGTCAGCCAGGAACCGTTTGTAACGGCGCAGCAGACGCGCCTGCTCGAGTACGGGAACGAACAGCATCAGCCTTGCCAGCTCTTCAGGCCGCGAGCGATGCGTTGCACGGCTTCTTCGAGACGCGGCAGGCTCTGGGTGTAGGCGAAACGCACATGATGGCCAGCCTGGTGGCGACCGAAGTCCAGGCCCGGGGTGAAGGCCAGGTGCTCGGTTTCCAGGAAGTGCTGGCAGAAGGCAAAGGCATCGCCGCCAAAGGCGCTGATGTCGGCATACAGATAGAAGGCGCCCTGCGGCTCCACGGCGATACCGAAGCCCAGCTCGCGCAGGGCCGGCAGCAGGAAGTCACGACGGCGGGCGAACTCGGCGCGGCGCTCCTCGAGGATGGCCAGGGTCTGGGGCTCGAAGCAGGCCAGCGCTGCATGCTGGGCCATGCTGGGCGCGCTGATGTAGAGGTTCTGCGCCAGCTTCTCCAGGTCCTTGACCGCACCAGGAGGCGCCACCAGCCAGCCAAGACGCCAGCCCGTCATGCCGAAATACTTGGAAAAACTATTCAGGACAAAGGCCTGGTCGTCCACTTCCAGCACGCTCGGCGCGTCCATGCCGTAGGTGAGGCCGTGGTAGATCTCGTCCACCACCAGATGCCCGTGGCGCTCGCGGGTGGCCTTGGACAGGCCGGCCAACTCGTCGCGATCGAGTACCGTGCCCGTGGGGTTGGCCGGCGAAGCCACCAGGGCGCCGACGGTGTCCTTGTCCCAGTAGCGCTCCACCAGGTCGGCGGTCAGCTGGTAGTTGACCTCCGGCCCCACCGGTACCAGTTGCGCCCCACCTTCGACCAGGCGCAGGAAGTGTCGGTTGCACGGATAGCCGGGGTCGGCCAGCAGCCAGTGCTTGCCCGGGTCCACCAGCAGGCTGCTGGCCAATAGCAGCGCGCCGGAGCCGCCCGGCGTGACGAGAATGCGCTCGGGATCGACGCTGACGCCGTAACGCTGGTCGTAGAACCCCGCGATCGCCTCGCGCAGGGCCGGCAGGCCGCGTGCCGCGGTATAACGGGTGTGGCCTGCGGCCAACGCTGCCTGGCCTGCGGCCACGATGGGCCCGGCGGTGGTGAAGTCCGGCTCGCCGATTTCCAGGTGGATGACATCATGGCCGGCCGCCTGCAACTCGTTGGCGCGCGCCAGCAAAGCCATGACGTGGAAGGGTTCGATAGCGCGACTGCGCGCACTGTGGGGCTGAGCCATGGGCCTTCTCTCAATTGGGTCTAAACTGGTGATTCTACCCCTGCGCGGCATCGAACGTGCGGCTCGCGCCGCTGTCAACTCCTAGGATCGGGCGGGGTAGCGCACCCCCGATCTATCTGGTAAGTTCGGCGGCTCGCAGTCGCAGGGCCGGCGGGTGCCGGAGATGGAGCAGCCTGCGCATTGGATCAGATGAGTAAGAGGCGGTCTATTCATGTCCACCGTAGAAAAGCAAAAAGCCGGTCAGACTATGTACGGTGTCGAACCCTATAAGGAAACGCCGGGCGAAGAGTACATGGGTGAACCTATGCGCAAGCATTTCACCAAGCTCCTCGGCGCCTGGAAGCAAGAGCTGATGGTCAGTGTGGACCGTACCGTGGACCACATGAAGGACGAAGCAGCCAACTTCCCGGACCCCGCCGACCGTGCCAGCCAGGAAGAAGAATTCGCCCTGGAACTGCGCAACCGCGATCGCGAGCGCAAGCTGATCAAGAAGATCGACAAGACCCTGCAACTGATCCAGGACGAAGAGTACGGCTGGTGCGAAGCCTGCGGCGTCGAAATCGGCCTGCGCCGCCTGGAAGCCCGCCCGACCGCCGACCTGTGCTTCGACTGCAAGGAACTGGCGGAGAAGAAGGAAAAACAGGTCGGCAAGGCCTGACCTGATTCCCACCTGAACGGGGCGCTCGAGGCGCCCCGTTTCATTTATATAGCCTGCAAGCCCATGAACGACTCCAGCTACATCGGGCGTTTCGCCCCCACCCCCAGCGGCTTCCTGCACTTCGGATCGCTCGTCGCGGCACTCGCCTCCTGGCTCGATGCCCGCGCGGTCGGCGGTCGCTGGCTGTTGCGCATGGAAGACACCGACCCGCCGCGGGAAATGCCCGGCGCCCGTGATGCCATCCTGCAAACCCTGGAGCGCTACGGCCTGGAATGGGATGGCGAGGTGGTGTACCAGAGCCAGCGCCACGAGGCCTATGCCGAGGTGGTCGAGCGCCTGTTCCGCATGGGCCTGGCGTATGCCTGCACCTGCTCGCGCAAGCAACTGGAAGGCTACGGCGGGGTGTATCCGGGACTGTGCCGAAATGCAGGCCACGCCCGGGAGGATGCAGCAATTCGCCTGCGGGTGCCGGAGTTGCTCTACCGCTTCACGGACCGGGCCCAGGGTAGCTTCGAGCAACACCTGGGGCGCGAGGTGGGCGATTTCGTCATTCAGCGTCGGGACGGGCTCTATGCCTATCAACTGGCCGTGGTGCTGGACGATGCCTGGCAAGGCGTCACCGATATCGTGCGGGGAGCCGATCTTCTGGACAACACACCGCGCCAGCTGTACCTCCAGGAACTGCTGGGATTCTCCCAGCCGCGCTATCTGCACATCCCGTTGATCACCCAGCCGGACGGGCACAAGCTGGGCAAGTCCTACCGCTCGCCACCGCTCACCGCCGACCTGGCCACTCCCCTGCTGCTGCGTGCCCTTCGGGCCCTGGGCCAGACCACCGAGCCGGCTATGGAAAGCGCCAGCCCTGCCGAGGTGCTGGCCATCGCGCGGCAACAATGGCGACCCGAGGCGATTGCGCGTCGACTGACCGTGCCCGAGGCGGACCTGCGCTGAGGCAGCGCCTCCCCGTCGCGGGGCCGCGCCTACGGAAAGGGGCGTGCGCAGCGCTTGAAAAAGCCAATAAATTCAAATTGTTGCCGAGCGAGGTTGAATCCCGCTAGCATCGCCCCAGCCATTTGCGCCAATAATAAGTCCAAGCCCGCAGCGCCCAACCATCGAGGCCAGCATGTACATCTATCGTTTGGTCCTGCTTCTGGTCGTGGGGATCTACCTGTTCTCCCCGGCCATCATGGACTGGT
>Ga0153917_1000776_pt1 | contig 17027 bp, 14 predicted proteins | sample TSFL001MetaG_FD_104695 | JGI IMG/M metagenome (GOLD analysis project Ga0153917, IMG submission 104695) | Attine ant fungus gardens microbial communities from Florida, USA - TSFL001 MetaG | ecosystem: Host-associated > Fungi > Mycelium > Unclassified | place: USA: Florida, Paynes Creek Historic... | reverse complement strand
CAACTAGTAATTCTGTTCCAACATTAAATTTTCTAACTCCGTTTTCAATGCACTTCTTAATATCTTTATCTTTGACTCCTGTACCCCCATGAATAACCAATGGTACTGCAACCTTTTGATGTAACTCTGATAACAAACTAAATTTAATATCTGTCTTTGCTTTGTAAGAACCATGGCATGTTCCTACAGACACAGCTAAGGCATCGACATTTGTTTCTTCTACAAATTCTTTAGCCTTGTCAGGATCTGTATATACTTTAGCTTCCTCCTTAATCATTGTACCTTCTTCGCTACCACTAATAGTTCCCAATTCTGCTTCAACAGAAACACCCCTTGCATGTGCATAGGCAACTACTTCCCTCGTCCTAAGAATGTTTTCCTGAAATGGCAAATGAGATCCATCGTACATAACAGATGAAAAGCCAGCATCAATTGCCTCCTTAATATCGTTAAAATCTGTTGCATGATCCAAATGCAGTGTAACATCTACACTTTCTGTATTTGCTAATGTTTTACAAACACTCACAAGTACTTCTTTACCAATATAGTTAGCTGTACCAACACTCGTTTGAATAATTATTGGTGCCCCTTTTTTTTTAGCAGCTCGAATCATAGTGGGTAACATTTCTAAATTATGCATATTAAATGCGCCTACTGTAAAATTATACATATCTGCAATAGTTGTTACTTCTTTTAATGTTTTGTACATATTCTTAACCTTTCTACAATATTTTTTATACCATCATTTCCTGTTTAGTAAATACATACCTTGGTAGGGATAGGCCACGTATAAAATAATATCGATATTACCCTACACCTAAATTATACGTTTTAGATGAAAGAAAAAAAGTAGTAATTCTTTCCAAATGTTTTTGAAAATTTCAATACGTTAAAGCTTTAAATACGTATACGTTAATTATCATAAATAAAGGCAAGCTTCACATTATTATTATACATAAAACACACCTAGAATATGTAACCACTAAATGTATTACTCATTTTAACAAAATAAAAGAGAGCCTTTGGCTCCCCTTTACACTGTGCTAATAATAGCTTGTCATTCCATACTATATTTTATAATTTTCATCTACTTGATAGACTTTTGTATTTAGAATTCTTCGAAATGATTGTTGTTCTTCCTCTGTCAACATTTTTATAGAAGACATTATCTTAAGCTCCATTCCCGCAGTAAAATCATTTAGTTGTGGCATGAAATGATAGTAGGGATTTAAATAAAATCCTAAGCGTTCATAAAAATGAACTCTTCGTTTTTTAATTTCAGAATCTGGAATTTCTACTTCTAAAAGAACAAGACGATCGTTTGCTTCATCCAAAACCTCACTTACTAATGTACTACCAATACCTAACCCACGAGATTGTGACGTACATGCTATATTCTCAATAAAAAAGAATTCCTCAAATTGATAATAGGCACAAAATCCTATTATCACTCCATCTTTTGTATATGTTTTTATTGTATAATCTTCTCTATCTAATAATTCTTTTTGCTTCTCGTACGAACGAATTTCCGAAGATGGAAATGATTCGCACATTATTTTATAAATCTCTTTAAATTTCATCTTATTGCAATTGCTCCTTTTTTTGATTCATTATAACAAAAGTACCTATAAATTACATTTTTACCTTACATGTTTTCCTAAGATATCTCTTTTTAGACAAACCATTTTATGACTTTGTTTTCCAGTCACAATACGAATTAAAATCTTAATCTTGGATTATCATTTATTGACAACCATCTATTTACTTGTTATAGGCAGGTATATACCACTTAGGAATGATATTTTTCATCCATTGATAGTCCTCTAAAACACGATTTCCTTGTTTCATCATTGTCTTAATTTCATGCGCATTAATAGTTTTAGACCAAGCAATAGAAGAAAGAGTATTACAAGCTATATATAGTGCTAATAACTTAAAAAAATCTGCGGGAACCTGATGATCAAAGTATCCATGAATTCTCCCTGAAGCAAAATAAGGACTTGCATGACTACAAAAGACTATCCGATTAAATTCTTCCCAAGGATCTCCTATGCCCATACGATTTACATCAATAGTTGCTATACTCCTGGAGGCTGTTAATAACATATTTCCAATATGATAATCACCATGTTGAAACACTTGGGGGCGACTTTTTAATAAATGCAGATGTTGTTGTAAATATGCAATTATTTTTTTATCTCCTACTAATTTTAGTCCACACTCTTGGTAAGATTTATCTCATGATTAATAATGGCATTAATCAGCTTCTCTCATGAATCTTTGGGTTGGGATATGGAAGTTTGGTGTATTAGTTTAAGTATTTTTCCTGCTGCAATGTCTAATTAATATTGCTATTCTTTAGATAAATGTGAAATTTCTACTTCTAAATTATTCCCTTTAATCCAAGACAGTAACATCCTTACTTGGTTTTCTTCGTTAAAATTCCCAAAATCTATAGGTCTAGATGTAGGAACTTGTAACTCCTCTAATTTTTTTTGCAGAGAAATCATTCTTTTTTTCTTCTAAGTATGAAATATCAGAGACTCGTAATAACTTTATTTGTTCTACAATATTTGTTAACAAATACTTCGTATCATATGACCATCCTCTATGAATTTGTTTCATACTATAATCATGAAGTTTGATTCTGTATCCCCCTTCTACAATATTTAATAATCATATCATTTTTATAAATACATTCACTTACGCAATCTTTTATAAACATCTACTAAATAACTATATAAATTATATCATGTATGATTAATTAAGGGAAATATATAATAAGACGCTTTTTATCACAAAAACGCACTATCCTAGCAAGTATACTCTTAAATTTATTTATATTTTTCTAATAATACTATGGTCTCCACATGTGTGGTCAAAAGTATGTGAACATGTATTTATATCCTCGTTACTTGCTTGTGAACACAAATCTAGAGACGATTCACCAAAATCGTCATTTTCATTTTTTTTCGTATTTTTTCTTTTAGGTTTGAATTTATTTACATCATGGTTGCTTACTAATCTAGTTTTATTAATAAACACAATCTTATATGGATCAATGATACCATCTTCATCAATTCCACCTACAATTACTTCTTCAACAATACTCTCAAATACACCCCGTTCAAACTCTTCTACCACTTGATTTTTAAGTAAAAGATTACTAAACTCCATGAGCCTTTTCTTTATATTACCTTCACTTTTAAACGACTTTTCTAATATTTGACTTTCCTGGTTAAGGCTGTTTAATTTGTCTGATAACTCACTATATTTAAAATCATAAGATTCTTTATCAATATCTTCATCTAATCTCATATCAATAAGACTTTTTCTCTTTTTAACTAATACATCGATTTCTTTTTTAACCTTCGCTAAATCTTTTTCCACCGTAATCTCACTTAGCGCTTCTTTCATTCGCCTTAAAAAACTTTCCAAAATATCCTTTTTCCACTACACAGCTGGCGATAACTCTCAATAAATCCATCTTTCATTGCTTTTTCAGGTATCCCCTTACTGTGAGGACACATATTTTTACCGCCTTTGGTTGACTTAACACAATGCCATACATTTTTCTTATAAGTTTTACTACTATCCCAACTTCTCCTTGTTAATATTCATCCACAAAAAACACACTCCACCATACAACTAAAAGCTTATTCTCTGCTGAACTTTTGTCTCTTAGCTCCATCTTTATGTAAACCCCGAGGAACAACACGTTTATTCCGTATCTCTTGTGCCTTTTCAAATACTTCTATATCAATAATCGCCTCGTGATAATTTTTTAAATAAATCACAAGTTAGCTGTTAAACAGATTTAATTAAGGAGAACAAAGACTGGGTTTTTGCAGGAATATATGCAGATGAAGCAATTACGAGAACACAGGTGAAAAACCGTACAGATTTTCAAAGATTAATTAATGATTGTGTGAATGGCGATACAGATATCGTTATAACTAAATCTATTGCACAATTCGCAAGAAACACTGTAGACACATTAAATTATGTTCGCATGTGAAAGCTTTAAAGTTATCAGTTAAGAATTTATCGACTAAGACATGGCGTGTTAATGTAATAGCATTTATTTCAAGCCTTGGGGTAGTTGGCTAATGACAACAATATTTAAATACATCATATTCATTTCTATTCCTTTGATTGTTTCGTTCCTAATGGCTTATCTTTCAATCATGGAACGAATGAAAGATATGATATTTGAACAGATGGTTGGTGTAAGAGATTATATCATTTAATGATTTGTATATGAATATGCAAGCTTTAAGATTAATGCTAAAGCTCTAAAATGAGCGATAGTACGTTTGATAACCTTAAACAAGCTAGTAAAACCTATAAGCATAAAAGAATAATGAAAAGCTAGATTTAATTTGCCATCTAAATTTTAAGTTGGACATATGAAATCTAGCTTTTTTTAAAAAATTGTTGTATTAATAAGATAAGGATTAAGAGAATGTAGTCGCCTTGGGGTAAGATAATCATTTGTTCAATTTTCGTAACTTTTCAGGGACATTAAATTTTTTCATTTCCTCTTCTGTAAAAGGGTACGGAGAATTTTTATCTGCCAACCAAGAATAGGTCATTTTGTTAACCACGATTAAAGTGGTAATGATCATATAGATAATTCCAACTATCCAATCCCATCCAGTGACGATTCCATTAGAATGGATATAGTAAATATAATAAATAGCTAAAGGAATGTGTCCTAAAACAACCGCACCTAATCCAGGATTATAAAATTGCCCCAGTTTTTTGGGTGTCATAATTCCATGAACCATAAACTGCATCATACCAAACAACATGGGAGCTAATCCTAACCAAATGACATTAGGAAAAAATACTGGAATTAAATACATAGAGTAAGATATACTTACATTCGTAATCATAGCTGAATTTTGATTTAGCGGATAACAATTAGGTGTTGAACTAGGTTGTAATGCCATATTCATAACAGCGGGTTCACCACCAGGTAAACCATACTCCTCAAATTGATGAAGTAAGATAACGATAAAGTTCATAAGTAAAAGCCTTTGAAGCACTCCCATATCTCCCCAAGCAACGATTAAATATATGCTAGAGATAATAGCAACAACTAATCCAACATTGTACCAATGTCTTCTTAAAAATTTCATAATAATCACTCCTATTCGTGCGCATGTTCTTGCGCTTTATATGTGCTGTCAAAGACAGCTATCGCTCCTAGAATGCGATGTAAAACAACCGACTTAGCCCAAGGGTGACCGAAGCATGTCGGAGACGCCAAAGATTAGTTTTGGAAAGCCAAAACGAGTGACTTTGGCTAGTTAGGTCATATATGGTAAAGCCTTTGAAGTTGAACTCGAGTCAGTGGCGTAGGATGCTTCTCCATCTGTATAATTTGTATATACTGGGCAAATTAAAAATAGGCGGATAGACGCACGTGGTATTTCTACCGAATGATTATTCGAGTACCTAAGTATGAATTCAACATGTAAAGTGTTACCGTGATATGCCCTAGAGCTCTGGTATTTAATGACTTATTCTTAGTTTTATACCATTACGGGTAGAGAGTTCCAACAGTAGTCTAATGCCTACTTGTAATGAGTAGGACACGACGAGAGGGAACAGTTTCTACAACGAGCTCACAACGAAACTAGAAGGTTTTCGTAAACGTAATACGGTCAATTCAAATTTCATCAATAGAGATATTTATCGTATGTTTTACACACGTGACACCTACTACATTGCTTACAACAACATCAAATCTCTCTTCATGGCTTTAGTGAATCTTGGATTGATGAATTCATCGCATCTATGCGTAAAGAATCATATCCACCAAGACCCAGCCGCACAACTTACATTCCTAAAAAGAATAGCACTAAGATGCATATCTTATCCTTTCCTAATGGCAAAGATAAAATTAATCAAGAATGTGTACGTATCATTTTAGAATGTATTTATGAACCATGATTCTCTCATTTATCTCATGGATACCACCCTAATTGCAGTGTTCATACTGCTGTGGCATAAATTATATTTGAAGTCTTCCACTTGGTTAATCGAAGGCGACATTTCCTATTGCTCGAAGATGTAATGGCCGTGCTAAAGAGAGCGTACTATTACTTAATTTACCTCATTAAATTTCTCTGTTCCATACCACACAACAGGATTTATTCAACGTTCAATACTTGAATAACCGTTGCTCAATACCTGATGATTCTGCTACGTTGGCACTGCAATATAGTATAGTTTTTTAAGTGTGGTTATATTTATTTTATGTTTGTTTTTAAAACTGATTAAGTTAATAACATTGAGTATAATACCCTTAATGTAACACCAAATGAATTTAACATCAACACATTGTAAACTATTAAAATCAAGAAAGCTTTTTATATTTTTAAACTCAACATCTATGGAAATATTAATAGCAAATAAACACCACTAAAAGAAAAATGCTTGTAGCGATTTTTGTTAGCTGTAAAGTTTAATTATTTATTAAAGTGGCAAATCTTTTTTTACAAAAATCTTACCACCCGCAACGAATAGTGTACAGCCAATGATAGCAAGTAAGGATAACTGCCACCAAACATTGTTGCCGCCATCCAAAATTGCTGGAATATCAAATAAGGTGATCAGTGTTCCATGCCTTAAACTCTCAAATCCTTCCATATCTGCCATTATATCTAAGATGAAGAAAGCCAAAGGTAACCCAGCGCCAAAAGTGATCGAATGCTTTGATAAATTAAATACAGCTGAGAAAAAGAAAGATACACCCGCTATGGCAAACATAAGTAAGAATGCTCCGCTATTAAGAATTAAGAATTCAGCAATGCTTACTCCTGCATCGCCTTGAAACACGTTGATTGCCACCGTACCAGCTGTTGCTAAAATAACAAATGTTGCTAATATTGCTGTAATTAAATATAACGCTTGTGTCCTAATTATAGTACTACGCTTTGTTGGTGTTGACAATAAATACGCCATTGAACCTCGATCAACTTGAGAAGCAACCAAACTATTGGCTGTTATAATAACATAAATCATTAAAAGTATAAGTCCTTGCATCCCGAAAAACATACTGCCAACCACACCTAGAAAAGATTGTTCTTTCATCATCGAAGCCATTGGTGTTCCTTCTAACACATCTGCCATAGTGTAAATGGTTTCCATATCAAAGACAGCCGTGATTGCCACAAAAATAATCATAGGTATCACAGTAAAAATTGCCCTTAATTTCCAATTTGCTTTCATTGTTTGTTTAAAAATTGCTCCACTAAACATTAGTTTCATCTCCTAAATTTTAAATTTTGATTAAAGACTTTAACTTTCATTAATCATACATCTTCTTGAAATTTTCTTCTAGACTTAGTTTGAACTCCACGAATGACTTCACATCGTAATTTTTCATTATCTTAAATAAGTCTCTAACATCCTTGTCTTTAATATGAATAGCTAGTTTTAACTCATCATTAAATTTTTCACCGAACACCAAGCTTTCTGCTTGAAATCTTTCGTAATCTACTTCGGATCTGAAACAAATATGATACACTTTATTTTTATTGTGTTTAACTTCTTTAACTGATTGCACCGCAACAATTTTTCCATCTTTAATAAGAGCAACGCGATTACAAACGGCTTCCATTTCATCCCACATGTGACTAGACATGAAAATGGTTTTCCCTTTTTTAATCTCATCTTTCATAATATCAATGAAAGCTACACGCATTAATGGATCAAGTCCAGTGGTTGGTTCATCAAAAATTAAAATGTTAGGATCATGCATCATTGCTGCAACAATCGCTGTTTTTTGTTTCATCCCTTTAGACATTCGTTTTAAATTTGCAGTAGGGTCAAGCTGTAATTTTTTAATTAATGCCTCAGCATAACTCATATCAGTCAGTCCAACAAGTTCAGCTTGACGTCGCAAAAATTCAGTTCCTGTCGGTGCATCTGGAAAAGCTATCTCTCCTGGTATATATCCAATTAATTTTTTAATCTCTGCTGAATGTTCCCAGCAATTTAAATGATTAATGGTTGCATAACCGCTGCTTGGTTTTAAAAATCCCATTAACTGTCTTATGAGCGTCGTTTTACCCGCACCATTAATTCCAGCAAATCCAAAAACTTCACCTTTTTCTATAGTAAGATTTACATCAAAATTCCCCCTACCTTTACCGTAATCTTTGGTTAAATTGTTAATATTAATGTAACTCATTAGGACCCCCTCTTTTTATGTTCGATATTTCTGTCATAGAATTGCATGAAGTAATCTTCTAGCGTAAACTTTACTTCTGAGCAGAACTTCACATTATAATCTGCAACAAGTCCAATAAATTTATTAATATCTGCATCATTAACAGCTACTTTTACTTGCAGTAATTCTTCTTTATGATGCATTATCTCCATGACTTGTGTAGACGAAATATCCCTTATAAAACTTTCATAATCAAGGGCCTCAATAAATTCAAGCTTATAGACCTTATTTTCATTATTTTTTAAATCAGCAGCCACAACGGTAGAAATCAAGTGACCATCTTTAATAATGGAAATTTTATCGCAAGTTTCATCAATCTCTCCAAAAAGATGACTAGATAAAAGAATCGTCTTTCCTTTTCTTTTCTCCTCTTTAATAAAATCAATAAAAACTTGTTGCATCATTGGATCAAGTCCACTCGTTGGTTCATCAAGTACCAAAACTTGTGGATCATGCATAAAAGCTGTAACAATTGCAAGTTTACGTTTCATCCCAAGAGACATTCTTTTTAATTTTCCAGATGGCTCTAACTGAAACTTCTCTATTAGATATTTTGCGTAACTCAGGTCTTTCATCCCACGTAAATCAGCCATCATCTTAATAAATTCACGACCTGTCAAACCTTCCGGCAAGGTAATTTCACCTGGTAAATAACCCACATCTTTTTGAATATCAGCAGATGCTTTCCAACAATCTTGACCAAGTACGGTTGTACTTCCTTGTAGGGCTTGTTGAAAACCCATGATGTGGCGAATTGTCGTTGTTTTCCCTGCACCATTTGGACCAAGAAATCCATACACCTCCCCTTTTCCAACTTGAATTGATACATTAAATATTCCTCTACCATGCCCATAATCTTTTGTCAAACATTTAACTTCAATAACTGACATACGCCCGCCTTCCCTTCTCTCAAATTTACTATTTACACAAGTGAAGTTAATCACTCGTTAAATGTTATTCTAGTCTGCCTTTGTAAACGGAATTTCAATACTTTTAAATGCAGTATGATATTTTAATCTGTCAAATTAAACGATTCCTTACTTTCAAATCAGTTATACATTTACACCATTGCGACTTGTGTAATACTAATATACATCACCAATGTAACGCCAAAATCAATTTAACATCAACTCATTGTAAACTATCAAAAATATTTTGATAAGGTGCTTTTTTGTTCATGCAAAGTTAATGCAATGTGCTATAATACAATGAGAAAAGAAGCATAGTGGGAGGTTTCACAGCGAATGATTAAAATACTAGTGGTTGAAGATGACAAAGACTTAAGAAGATTATTTTGTACAGCTTTATCAAGACAAAATTTCAATATACTTGAAGCTGAAAATGGCAACGAAGCTTTAGACATATTAGATAGTGAGACCGTTACTTTAGTTATCACAGACATCATGATGCCAAAAATGGATGGTTATGAGTTAGTTGATTTGATTCGAGGATATGATAAAAAAATTCCAATTCTCATGATTACAGCCAGAGGTGAAATAGGTGATAAGAAAAGAGGCTTTCGAAGTGGAATTGATGATTATATGGTTAAACCCATTGATGTGAATGAAATGGTATTACGAATCGAAGCATTGCTTCGTCGTGCAGAAATTATCAATGATAGAAAAATAGTAATTGGTAAAACAACTCTCAATTACGATGAGTTAATGGTTTCGGATGTTAACGGCAAAATTCTGTTACCACAAAAAGAATTCTACTTATTATATAAGCTGATTTCTTATATAGATAAAATCTTTACACGCCAACACTTAATGGATGAAATTTGGGGGATTGATGTTGACAGCGAGACTCGTACAGTAGATGTTCACATTAATCGTTTGCGTGATCGTTTTAAATCAAACCCCGACTTTGAAATAGTAACAGTTAGAGGGCTAGGTTATAAAGTGGTTAGAAAATATGAGTAATAAGATATTCAAACTACGCATTGTTTTTGCTTTTATTGTTTTTGGAAACATGATCGTTACAGTCATATCGATTATTCTTGCTTTTAACTTATTCAATCCTACTACTGGAAATATCATCAATATTCTTCCATTTGGCTTTCGCGGTTTTATTACTGTTGTGGCTTTAGTAATCGGAGTTTTTATTGAACGCATAATTAATAAAAAAGTACTTCAACCGATTACAAAATTAAATGAAGCCATGAAAGAAGTAGCTAGCGGTAGTTTTAGACTAAGATTAGCACAAAATAGTAATATATCTGAAGTACGTGGCATGGTTGATAGTTTCAACCACATGGCAAATGAGCTTAGCAATATCGAGATGTTTCGCCAAGATTTTGTAGGAAATGTCTCTCATGAATTTAAAACCCCCTTAGCCGCCATTGAAGGCTATGCCACCTTGTTACAAAACGACGACTTGACTGCTGAAGAAAAAAAAGATTATGCAACTAGGATTGTTAGTAGCACCAAAAGATTATCTACACTATCAGATAACATTCTAAAAATATCTCGTTTGGAAAATCACGAGTCATATCTGGAAAAAGCTAGTTTCAATTTAACAGAACAAATCCGTTCTGCTCTCTTAACTTTAGAAAATAATTGGAGTTCAAAAAAAATAAACTTAGATATTGACCTTGAAGAAATTAATTATGAGGGAAATCAAGATCTGTTATTTCAAGTATGGTTAAATCTCTTAGAAAATGCCTTTAAATTTACCAACACTAGTGGATCAGTTGGTGTTAAGCTATGGCAAAAAGAAAATCAAATTCGTGTGCAAATAACAGATACTGGAGTTGGCATACCACCAGATATTAGAAAGCGTATCTTTGAAAAATTCTATAAAGGTGATAAATCTCGTAACACTGAAGGTAACGGTTTAGGATTACCACTTGTATGGCGCATCATTAATTTACACGATGGAATCATTGATGTCGAGAGTATCCAAGACCAAGGTTCTACATTCACAGTTACATTGCCGAAAGAAGGATAAACTTAATAAATTCAAAACGAAGTCAAATCAGAATGACTTCGTTTTTATGCTTTCAACTATTTAAAACTAGCTTAATAATTTCAGAGAGTGGCAATTTTTAGGAATTAGTAGTTTGCTTAAGAACCTTTATTGGTGACGAACCTCAAATGTTTCAATTCATTTTCTTTCAACGTGTAGTTATTCGCTGATTGTAAATTTTCTTGCTCTAAGTTTTCAAAAGCAGTCGCAATCATCAATTTAATTCGATTCAACTGATTCACTTCACTTGCGCCAGGATCATAATCAACAGCGACAACATTGGCAAGTGGATAATAATTCCTCAACGATTTAATCACACCTTTTCCCACAATATGATTTGGCAAACAACCGAATGGTTGCATACAGACAATGTTTGGCACTCCCATTTCAATTAATTCAACCATCTCTCCAGTTAATAACCAGCCCTCACCAGTCTTGTGTCCAAGTTCTATTATTTTTTTTGCTGCTTTCGCAATTTCTTCAATTCTCATGGGGGATGTAAATCTTTTACTTCTTTCTAATGCTTCTTTCATCGGTTTACGATACTTCTCAATAATTGAAATAATTGCATCCCCCACAAATTTCTTTCCGAGCGAACGTTTCATGATTTTATAGTCTGCCACATATGCAGCATACAACAAGAAATCAATCAAACCTGGCATCACAGCCTCTGCTCCTTCTTGCTCAACAACTTTCACGATTTCATTATTCGCAGTTGGATGAAATTTCACTAAAATCTCGCCAACAAGCCCTACTCTGGGCTTAATGATATTTAACAGCAACAACTCATCAAATTCTTTCACAATACCAGCAATAATCTTTTTAAATTCAGAAAATTTTGCATCTTTTAATGATCCATGACAACGTTTATTTCACTTCTCATATAACGCATCCGCTGAACCTTTTATCAATTCATACGGGCGCACTCGATACAAAACATTAATTAATAAATCACCATAGACAAGTGCCATTGCTACACGATTTAATGCAGGTAGCGTAATTTTAAATCCTGGATTCTTCTCAATACTTTGTGCTGAAAGTGAAATGACTGGTACGTGTTCAAACCCAGCATCTCGTAATGCTTTTCTAATAAATCCCATATAACAACTAGCTCGACAACCACCACCGGTTTGGCTCATAATAATTGATGTCTGATTTAGATTATATTTTCCTGATTCTAGAGCAGTTAAAATCTGACCAACCACTAAAATCGCTGGATAACACGCATCATTATTCACATACTTCAAACCTGTTTCCGTTGTTTCGTGGTCTACTGAAGGTAGCACTTCAATCTTATAACCAGAATACCTTAGTGCAGTTTCTAACAAATCAAAGTTAAGTGGTGACATTTGTGGGCAAAGAATCGTATGCGTCGCTTTCATCTCTTTCGTGAAAGAAACTGGCCCATAGCTATTATTAAAGACTTGTCGCTGATATCCATTACGCTCTCTTTCAAGCATTGTTGCTTGCAAAGAACGAATTCTAATTCGAGCTGCTCCTAAATTATTCCCCTCATCGATTTTCAACGTCGTATAAACCTTTGAATGTGACTCCAATATTTCCTGAACTTGATCTGTCGTAATAGCATCAACGCCACAACCAAAAGAGTTCAACTGCACCAATTCTAGATCATCACACTTTGCTACAAATTCAGCGGCCCCATATAATCTTGTATGGTAAGCCCACTGATCCATGACTCGAAGTGGACGTCGCACCCCCCTAGGTGAATAATTGAATCTTCTGTTAGAACAGCCATCCCAAGCGAATTAATCATTTCTGGAATCCCGTGGTTGATATGTGCATCGGCATGATAAGGTCGCCCAGCAATAACAATTCCCTTTATTTTTTTCTGACGGATTAGCTCAAGTGTTTCTACTCCTTTAGCTTGTATATCAATTTTAACTTTTTTGGCTTCAGCAAAAGCAAGATTAACGGCTCGCATCATTTCAGCCTTACTAATACCAAAACCCTTAAATTCTTCATACAATCTTGTCGTTAGCTTCTTAGGTTCAGTGAACGGTAAGAAAGGACTCATATAGCGCACATCACTCTCAATTAGGTCATCAACGTTTAATTTAATCACTTCTGGATAAGAAGTCACAACTGGACAGTTGAAGCAACCATCAGCACCCTTATCTTCTTGCTCTGAATAAATAATTGATGGATAGAAAATCGTATCTACTTCTTTTTCAATCAAATCCATAATATGACCGTGGACTAGTTTTGCAGGGTAACAAACCGATTCAGACGGTATTGTTTCCATTCCTTTTTCATAATTTTTTTTTGATGATTGACTTGATAATACCACACTAAAATTCAATTCATTAAACAACGTAACCCAGAATGGATAATCTTCATATAAATTTAGCACTCTTGGCAGTCCAATTGTTCCACGCTTGGCTTCTTCTTTCGTGAGTGTCGGATAATCAAAAATACGTTTCACCTTATAAGCTACTAAGTTAGGTAATGAATTCGCATGTGCCCTTTTATCTGCCCCACGTTCACAGCAATTTGCTGATATAAATCGTCGTCCATCAGTAAAACGATAAATGGTCATTAAACAGTTGTTTGGGCATAACTTACAGCGTGCAGAGCTATTTCTAGTCGCAAAGATCTCCAATTCATCTGAGTTGATTAGTGTTGATTGTGACTCACCATCATAGCGGTCTTTCGCAATCAAAGCAGCGCCGTATGCTCCCATCATACCTGCAATGTTAGGTCGTACTACTTCACGTCCTGTTGATAGTTCAAATGCCCGTAATACTGCATGTTATAGAATGTTCCGCCTTGAACCACAATCCGCTTTCCTAACTCCTTAGGATCACGAATTTTGATGACTTTATATAAAGCATTTTTAACAACTGAATAGGATAAGCCAGCTGCAATATCACCAATACTTGCTCCTTCTTTTTAAGCTTGCTTAACCCTTGAATTCATAAATACGGTACAACGTGTTCCAAGTTCAACTGGAGCGTTAGAAACTATTGCCTCCCTTACGAATGACTCAATATCATGATTCATTGATTTTGCAAATGTATCTAAAAACGAACCACAGCCTGATGAACAAGCTTCATTTAACATAATGCTTTCAATGTTACCTTCACGAATTTTTAGACATTTCATATCTTGACCACCTATGTCTAAAATAAAGTCAACGTTTGGTAAAAAATAATTCGCCGCTTTGTAGTGAGCAATGGTTTCGATTTCCCCTATATCAATTTTTAGTGCCTGTTGTAACAGCGCTTCTCCGTAACCTGTCACCGCAGATCTTGCAATTTTAACTCTCGCAGGTAGTTTACTGTAAAGCTGTTTTAAAACCACAATGGTTGATGTGAGTGGGCTACCTTTATTACTATCATAATAGGTAAAAAGTAGATTACCTTTATCATCGATTAAGACTACTTTTGTTGTGGTTGAACCTGCGTCAATTCCTAGGAAACAGTCACCTTGGTAAGTAGCCAAATCGACGTATGAAACACTGTTTTGTTTATGACGCTCGTTGAATGTTTGGCACTGTTCATCTGATTCAGATAGCGGTGCCAAACGTTCTAAATCTTCAATACGATTCTCATTTGTTTGCTCGGTGCGTTTGATAAAATCTGAAAATGAATGTAAGGTGTTTGATGCAGCAAGTGCTGCTCCTATTGCAATGTAAAGTTGTGAATTCTTAGGTAATATTACCTGTTTATCGCTTAGTTCTAGTGTTTGAATGAATCTAGCTCGAAGTTCTGACAAGAAATATAGCGGTCCGCCTAAAAAAGCAATATTCCCACGAATCGGACGACCTTGGGCAAGTCCGCTAATCGTCTGAATGACAACTGCTTGCAAAACAGATACAGCAATGTTCTCCTTAGATGCGCCTTGATTTAACAAGGGCTGAACATCCGTTTTTGCAAACACCCCACAACGGGCTGCAATTGGATAAACCTCATCATAGTTTTTTGCTAGTTCATTGAGACCAGGAGCATCAACTTGTAGTAAACTGGCCATCTGATCGATAAAAGAGCCTGTCCCACCAGCGCAAATTCCGTTCATTCTTTGCTCAACACCATTTGTTAAATAAACAATTTTTGCATCTTCTCCACCTAGTTCAATAGCAACATCAACTTCTGAATGGTTGGACTTTAAAACCTTGGTCGTCGCCACAACCTCTTGAACAAATGATACATCCAAGCGTTTTGCCAAACTCATACCAGCTGAACCTGTCATCGCAATCGTTACACGACTTTCCCCAACCACCTCATAAGCTTGTGCTAGAAGATGGCGAAACGTTCTCAAAATGTTAGCAAAATGACGTTCGTATACGCTGAATATAATCTCATTATTTTCATTTAAGAAAACTACCTTTAACGTCGTAGAACCAATATCTATACCCACTTTGAACCTATTATTCACAAGACCACCTCTTTACTAAAATTGCATTTTGTAAAGATGCATCTTGTTAGAGACTTAGAAGCATTTATTGATTGGGACTTTATTTATGATTAGTTATGAGCCCTTGTTAAAAACAATGAAAGATAAACAAATTAGTGCTTAAAAGCTTGCCAAATGGGTTTTTCAGAATCAACCTTTTAGAGAATTAAAAAGGTAAATGGAAAAGAAAATTATGGTAACATGGATACTATTAATCAATTGTGCAACCTCCTCAAATGCTCTGTAAATGAAATTATAGGACATATTCCAGATGAGAAAATATAAATGAGTAATTGGTAAAAAATAGTAAAACTGCTAAATTTGAGAGCATAAAATATCTTAATGAAAAAACGTTAAACCCTTAAACTTGATTAACTATGAGTTAAATATTTCTAAAATTTGAATATAAAATTGTGCTCTATCTATCTTATGAAAGGAATGCAATTGGTTTTGCTTGATTTAAAAATCAAATCTTATGTAATAGTTCCTGATTTCTATATATACCAATTATAATTAATTTTTCATTAGCTACTGATTCAGAATGAAAATGATTCCTTAATCTCTTATTTAAATAAAAACTGTAAGAATTATTTTGTGTTATTACACATATAATTCTTGCAGTTTTTGATTTCACTAATTAAAATTTATTACTCGTCTAACGTATTCCCACAATCTAGGTCAACAGCGACCGAAACATTAATGTAACTCCGAATCTCTCTAGGTTTTTTTCATCATTTTCTACAAACATAATAATGCTTGTGAGAGTGACTAAAATTAAGGATTTCCAATCTTAGCCTCGTTGTAGTAACACTATTGTCTCCACATGTGTTGCCTGCGGAAACATATCTAAAGGTTGTACCTCAGAAACTGTATAACCGGATTCTATACATGTCTTTAAATCTCGAACAAGAGTAGCAGGATTGCAGCTAATATAGACAATTTTTTGAGGATTCAACGTTACAAGATACTCTATAAATGATGCATCTACCCCCTTACGTGGAGGATCTAAAACGACAACATCAGGTTCAAATTGTAAGTTACTTACTACCTCTTCCACAAGACCACAAGAAAATGATATGTTATCTATATGATTCTTTCTTGCATTCATTTTTGCGATTTCAACAGCTTCTTCCATCACTTCAATACCAATTACGTGTTTTGCCTCTGCTGCTAGGTTTAAGGAAATGGTACCAATCCCACAATATGCATCCAATACTACTTCATTGCCTTTTAGTGCTAGTAATTCTAATACTTTTGTATATAATACTTCTGCTTGAGATGTATTTACTTGGAGAAAGGAACTTGGTGCTACATCAAATGATTTACCTAAAATTTCTTCACAGTAACTCGCTTTACCATGCACCACTTCTGATGTATCTCCTAATATATGTGAACCCCTTTT
>Ga0153917_1000775_pt1 | contig 17033 bp, 17 predicted proteins | sample TSFL001MetaG_FD_104695 | JGI IMG/M metagenome (GOLD analysis project Ga0153917, IMG submission 104695) | Attine ant fungus gardens microbial communities from Florida, USA - TSFL001 MetaG | ecosystem: Host-associated > Fungi > Mycelium > Unclassified | place: USA: Florida, Paynes Creek Historic... | reverse complement strand
GTCAGCGTCAGGTAACCAGTCACCTACAGCGGAGTGTTGTTACACCATGATGGACAGCTTACGCACGGCTGCTAACAGTCTCGTGCTCAAGATTATTTTCGGTATCATTATCGTGTCGTTCATTTTGACCGGCGTGAGCAGTTACCTTATCGGCGCTGGCGCCAACTATGCCGCAAAAGTGAATGGCCAGGAAATCAGCCGTGGGCAGTTCGAGAACGCTTTCGCGGGTGAACGTAACCGTATGCAGCAACAGCTGGGCGATCAGTTCTCTGAGCTGGCGGCAAATGAAGGTTACATGAAAACTCTGCGCCAGCAGACGTTGAACCGCCTGATTGACGAAGCGTTGCTTGACCAGTATGCCAGGAATCTGGGTCTGGGTATCAGCGACGAACAGGTGAAAAAAGCCATCTTCTCTACACCGGCATTCCAGTCTAACGGTAAATTCGACAATGCGCGCTACAACAGCATCGTTAATCAGATGGGTATGACTGCCGACCAGTACGCGCAGGCACTGCGTAATCAGCTGACGACTCAGCAGCTGATCAACGCCGTGGTGGGTACCGATTTTATGCTCAAAGGCGAAACTGACGAGCTGGCTGCTCTGGTCTCTCAGCAGCGCGTTGTTCGTGACGCAACGATTGATGTTGCTGCCCTTGCGGCAAAACAGCAGGTGAGCGATGACGAAGTTAACGCTTACTATGAGCAGAACAAGAACGCCTTCGTTGCGCCAGAACAGTTCCGTGTAAGCTACATCAAACTGGATGCTGCTGCGTTGCAGGAAACGGCGTCTGACGCGGATATTCAGTCTTACTACGATCAGCATCAGGATCAGTTCACTCAGCCTCAGCGTAACCGTTACAGCGTGATTCAGACCAAAACTGAAGCTGATGCTAAAGCCGTGCTGGATGAGCTGAACAAAGGTGCTGATTTCGCAACAGTAGCCAAAGCAAAATCCACTGACATTATCTCTGCAAAAAATGGCGGTGATATGGGCTGGCTGGAAGACGCAACGACTCCGGATGAACTGAAAAACGCCGGCCTGAAAGAGAAAGGCCAGCTGTCTGGTGTTATCAAATCTTCCGTTGGCTTCCTGGTTGCACGTCTTGACGACATTGAAGCAGCGAAAACCAAACCACTGGCTGACGTTCGTGACGATATCGCCTCGAAAGTGAAACAGGAAAAAGCGCTGGATGCCTTCTATGCGTTGCAGCAAAAAGTGAGTGACGCTGCCAGCAATGACAACGAATCACTGGCGGGTGCAGAGCAGGCCGCAGGCGCGAAAGCGGTTGAGACGGGCTGGTTTGGCCACGACAACCTGCCGGAAGAGCTGAACTTTAAGCCGGTTTCTGATGCCATCTTCAACGGCGGTCTGGTGGGCGAGAACGGCACACCGGGTAGCAACTCTGACATCATTACCGTAGACGGCGACCGAGCATTCGTTCTGCGTGTGACCGAGCACAAAGCAGAAGCGGTAAAACCGCTGGCAGAAGTGAAAGATCAGGTTGTGGCACAGGTTAAACACAACAAAGCAGAGCAGCAGGCGAAACTGGATGCTGAGAAGATCCTGGCTGACCTGAAAGCAGGTAAAGATGATGCGCTGAAAGCGGCGGGTCTGAGCTTCGGTGAGGCGAAAACGCTGAGCCGCACGGGTCAGGATCCTGTCAGCCAGGCGGCATTTGGTCTTAGCCTGCCTGCGAAAGATAAGCCAAGCTTCGGTACAACCTCCGACATGCAGGGCAACATTGTTCTGCTGGCGCTGGACGAAGTAAAAGCAGGCACCATGCCAGAAGCGCAGAAGAAAGCGATGGTTCAGGGCATTACGCAAAACAATGCCCAGATCGCGTTCGAAGCAATGATGAGCAACCTGCGTAAAGAAGCCAAAATCAAACTGGGTGACATCATTACTCAGCAGCAATGATTACGTATCTGCTCGCAGATTTTCGTAACGTACTGCAATATTCAAAGGCCGCTTTCGCGGCCTTTTCCATTTCTGCAATCTGCTGTTTGTACCTGTTTTGCGGCACGGCTATCGTGATGTGGCTGTCAACAAACAAGGAGATAACAGCATGAAACGTGGAATCAAAGCGCTCTTCATTACTCTGGCGCTTGCCAGTGGTGGGATGGTACAGGTGGCAAATGCTGCCACGGCAGTTGATAAAACACCGGCTGTGCAGACTAAAGCCGAGTCATCGGTAAATGGGCAGACGGCTTCGCCATCAAAAGCGGTGCCTGGCGCCAAAAGCGCAGATGATGACGGTACGCGAGTCAGTATCAACTCAGCGTCTGCGGAAGATCTCGCCCGCGCAATGAACGGTGTCGGGCTGAAAAAAGCGCAGGCTATCGTCAGCTATCGTGAAGAGTACGGCCCTTTTAAAACCATCGACGATCTTAAGCAAGTTCCGGGCATGGGCAGTTCACTGGTTGAGCGCAATCTCTCACACCTGATGTTGTAATCGCGCAATTACTTGCACTGCGGCAAAAATTTGCCAGGATAAAGAGGTCATACCAGTTATGACCTCTAATCCTAAAACAACAGTAAAGGCTATTGCGCTATGCAGACAAAAATCAAAGTCCGCGGGTATCACCTCGATGTGTACCAGCATGTGAACAACGCCCGCTATCTCGAATTCCTTGAAGAGGCTCGCTGGGACGGGCTGGAAAACAGCGAAAGCTTTCAGTGGCTGACCGCGCACAACATCGCATTCGTGGTCGTCAATATTAATATCAACTACCGTCGTCCGGCCGTGCTGGGAGATGTCCTTACCGTCACCAGCCAGGTTCAGCAGCTAAACGGGAAAAGTGGTGTGTTAAGCCAGGTGGTAACACTTGATCCTGAAGGGCTGGTGGTTGCCGATGCGCTGATCACCTTTGTCTGTATTGATCTTAAAACCCAGAAAGCGCTGCCGCTGGAAGGTGAGTTGCGTGAAAAGCTGGAGTTGATGATCGTGTAAATTTTTTGTCTTTTATAAAAGACAAAAGGTTTTGTCAGGGATAGAATAATGGAAAGGGACTACGTCGTTGTACGTTACCAGACCCGTGATGGGAAAATTCCGTTTGAGGAATGGGTAACGAAAATGCAGAAGAAGGATCCGGAGTTAGCATTTCGGATCCTTCTGCGAACAGACCGGGCGGAAAAAGGCAATTTCGGGAATTATCGTTATCTGAGAAGCGGCGTCTGGGAAATGAAAATGGATTTTGGTCCCGGTTATCGAGTCTATTTTGCTGTTGAACATCGGGAGGTCCTGTTGCTGCTAGTTGGCGGTGACAAAAAGGGCCAATCATCGGGCATAAAACTGGCAATAGACTATTGGAACGACTATCAAAAGGATAAACCGGATGAGCAAAAGTGAACGAAACTATCCTGCTTCCGTCAGCCATGATGAGGCCGTCGTTAAGATGCTTCGCGAAAATCCGTCTTACGCTCAGCTATACCTTCAGGTTGCTTTGGAGGAGATTTACGAAGACCAGGGGATCCCGGCATATTTAATTGCGTTAAGGCGTGTCATTGAAGCCCAGGGCGGTATTGGCGAAATCTCTGCAAAAGCAGGGCTTTCCCGTCAGCAGCTTTACCGAACCCTGTCAGGAAACGGCAACCCAACGCTGACAACGCTGGTGAAAGTCACCCGTGCTGCCGGCGTAAAACTGTTCGACAGCACGGTGAAGTAATTTATTTCAGCCCGGTCTTTTTCTGCAAGGCTGCCATCACGGCAGCTTTATCAGCCAGATAGTGGTTCAGCCCATTCGCACGCAGATTACAGGCCGCACACTGGCCGCAACCGTCGCCCTTAATGCCGTTGTAGCAGGTGAGGGTTTCGCTGCGGACCATATCCAGTTTGCCCCAGTAGTCGGCCAGCGCCCAGGTCTCTGCTTTATCGAGCCACATCAGCGGCGTTTCAAAGCGGATATCTTTCGCCATCCCCAGATTTACCGCGTGATTGAGCGCTTTAACAAACTCATCGCGGCAGTCTGGGTAGCCGGAGAAGTCGGTTTCACAGACGCCGGTGATCACGGCTTCGGCTTTCACCTGATAGGCGTAAATCGCCGTCAGGGTCAGGAACAGGATGTTACGGCCTGGTACGAAGGTATTCGGAATGCCGCTGGCATCAGGTTCGTAGTCAGGAACAGGAATACTGTCGCGGGTGAGGCTACTGACGGCCAGTTCATTTAGCAGCGTAACGTCCAGTACCTTGTGCGCACGCGCGCCCAGTTTCAGCGCCAGTTCGCGGGCAACGTCGATTTCAGCACGATGACGCTGGCCATAATCGAAAGTCACACAGTGAACTTCATCATACTGATGAAGGGCCTGAACCAGGCAGGTAGTGGAATCTTGTCCTCCGCTGAACACGACGACGGCACGTTTCATAAATTCTCTCGACAGTGACGGTAAAAGCGTCATGTTACCGCCTGACCACGACGGCGACCAGCTTCTTCACGATTTCGGTGCTGGCAACCAGGCCTGCGTGAAATCAAACCAGCCACGGGTATTCAGTTGTATACCGTTCACGCCCGGAGGGGCGCTGATTTGATACTGGTAGTTGAACAAGGGAGTCAGCACTGCGCTCTCCATTAATCCAGTGAATATAGTTTTAAGACCGATATGCCGTGCTTGCTCATCGGCCTGGGTCTGAACGGCATCCAGTGTAGCCTGCAAATGGGCAAACTGAGGAGCGCTCAGCAGATGCGGCCAGAGTGTGTCGCAGCGTAGCCACTGCTCAAGCGTATATTCCGGTGCTTCGCCGATTAATCTGTCACCCATCATGATGTCCGCATCTGCAAGCCTCAGACAGCCCTCCCACGTTTTCGCGTCGTGGAATATCACCGTAAGGTCACATCCTTGCTGCGCAAGATATTGTTTTAACTGGCTCGCCATTGTGTGTAGCTCGACGGGCAGATGGTAAATCAGGGTCAGCGTTTTCGGCAGTTGAACATCCCTGAGCGCCGGCCACTGCGGAATACTCCATCCGGGGAGCATTTCCTGCGTTGGGGTAATCAGCCCCTCGTTCAGCGGCAGCGTGTGCAGGAGTTCAGTGAGGTGGATGATATTGATCAGCCGTCTTGCCTGCATTTCGCTTAATCGTGGGCTCTGTTTCAGGGTGAGATAGCAAAAGCCAAGGCTAGTGCTATTACTCACCAGACGCAGGCTGGCCAGTTCGTCGGGCTCCCCAATGGCGATTTGCACGGGATGACGGCAGCTTGTACCCAGCCCATAGTCAAAGAGTGTCGGTGTTATCCAGAACTCAATCGCTTTCAACAGGGGATGGCTCAGGTGATATTGCTCGTGACTCTCCAGGCGAACCAAATCAGGATCATACACGGTCAGACGGAACGGCCCGCTGCCCGTCATGGCCTGTTCAGGATGCGCCAGGCGACTGCAATACGTCGCCAGCCGGTGTGCAAGCCAGTAATCCGGCTGATGCAAAATAAAGGTCAGACACTGGGGATGCGTCACGTCGATGTGCGAGACACTCTGGAACAGTTTACGCAGGGCCGGTAAGGCCAGCAGTGCTGTCAGACTTTGCTGTAACTGCACCGTTTCGACTTTATCACCGTTGTGCCAGTGCAGCGTGGAGCGGATGTAAAAATCCCAGCGTAGCCCATCGGCTGACACCTCCCAGTGGTGAGCAAGATCGCCCGTGGGTTCACTGCTGGTGCCGTTAAAACGCGTCAGCCCGGAGAACACTTGCCCTGCCAGGTGCTGCTCTGCTCGCCCGGGTAAAAAGCCCGGGACAAGTGGATCCAGAGAGCGGTAATAGGGGATCCGCAGCGTCGGGGTGTCATTTTGCCAAAGCCCGCCCAGATAAGGGTGGAGCAGCGCGCGCAAATCTTCCGGCGCAAGCTGCGCCAGCTCCAACGCGTTATGCTGGTGCCCGCTTTTGAGCGCTTCTTCCATCATCTCATTACGCAGTGATTCCGGCGTGACATGAAACGTGAGAGTGCCGCGCTTACCGCGCCCGGACTTGGCCTGCCAGCTTAACCAGCCAGCCTCCTGTGCCTGGCGCAGGAGTGTGCGCACATGCCGCTCACTGCAAAAACAGCGGCTGGCGAGCTCGGTAATGGTGACCTGCTGCGGCGCACCTGCTGAAGGTTGCCACAGGCGTTGATACTGGTTGAGGCGATTAAGCTGGCGCATGATAAACCCGGAACAATAATTTCCATCTATTCACTATTACTTCCGTATATCTCAGGCAATACTGATGCACAAGTTAAACGCATCACATTTTCGGGAGTAATCATGGCCAGGCTCGCTGCATTTGATATGGACGGCACTCTGTTAATGCCGGATCACCGTTTAGGCGATAAAACCCTGAACACCCTGAAGCGCCTGCATGAGCATGATATTACCCTGACCTTTGCCACGGGCCGCCATGTGCTGGAAATGCGCCATCTGCTCGGGGCTTTTTCGCTGGATGCGTTTCTGATAACCGGCAACGGAACGCGAATTCACTCCGTTGAAGGGGATGTATTGCATCGTCAGGATCTCAGCCCTGAAGTGGCGGATATTGTGCTGCACAGCACCTGGGATACCCAGGCCAGCGTGCATGTCTTTAACGACGAAGGGTGGTTTACCGGGCGAGAATTACCGGAAATGCTGCACGCACATGTCTATAGCGGTTTTAAATATCAGTTAATCGATCTGCGTCGGATTCCCGCTCACGCGGTGACGAAAATCTGTTTCTGCGGCGATCATGACGATCTGTGCCGTCTGCGCATTCAGCTTAATGAGGCATTAGGCGACCGTGCACATTTGACGTTCTCAGCGGTTGATTGCCTGGAGGTGCTGCCTGTGGGCTGTAATAAAGGCTCGGCGCTGGCGGTACTGAGCGACCATCTGGGCTTCACGATGCAGGATTGTATGGCGTTTGGCGACGCCATGAACGACCGCGAGATGCTGGGTAGCGTCGGTCGCGGTCTGATTATGGGGAATGCAATGCCGCAGCTTAAAGCGGAGCTACCTCATCTGCCTGTTATTGGACACTGCCGTAACGAAGCGGTGTCCCACTTTTTGACTCATTGGCTGGACAAAAACAACCTCCCATATTCCCCCGAATAGTGAGACCCTTCCAGCAAGCCAGACTTCGGTCTGGCTTTTTTTATTTCAGCAGCTGCGCGATTTGCGCCTTCCAGGGTTCAATATCACCGATATTCGCCTGCACCCACTCTGCGTTGTAATAGGTATCAAGATAACGCTCGCCGCTGTCGCACAGCAGCGTAACGATAGAGCCGGTGCGACCTTCATCGCGCATCCGCACGGCCAGCTGCAACGCGCCCCACATGTTTGTACCCGTAGAGGCACCCACTTTGCGGCCGAGCTGTGTTTCCAGCCAGTGCGCTGTCGCAACGCTTGCTGCATCAGGTACGCGCAGCATTTCGTCGACGACATCAGGAATAAACGAGGGCTCAACGCGCGGGCGGCCAATACCTTCAATTTTACTCCCCACCGGGCTACGCAGTGCGGCATCGCGGGTTTGCCAGTAGTCGAGAAATACGGAGTTCTGCGGGTCAACCACCATCAGCTGTGTGTCGTAACCCTGGCAGCGGATGTAGCGGCCAATGGTGGCCGACGTACCGCCCGTGCCTGCGCTCATCACAATGTATGAAGGAACGGGATGAGGTTCGTGCGTCATCTGGCGGAAGATACTGTCCGCGATGTTGTTATTCCCGCGCCAGTCCGTTGCCCGCTCGGCAAAAGTGAACTGATCCATATAGTGACCATTCAGCTCGCGAGCCAGCATTTCAGAGGCGGCGTAAATTTCGCAGGCGCTTTCGACAAAGTGGCAACGCCCGCCGTAAAACTCAATTTGCTCAATTTTGCGTTTGGCCGTGCAGTAGGGCATGACGGCGATAAACGGCAGGCCTAATAGCCGGGCAAAATAGGCTTCGGATACCGCGGTGGAGCCTGACGACGATTCAATGATCGTGGTGCCTTCTTTAATCCAGCCGTTACACAAACCGTATAAGAATAGCGAACGGGCCAGGCGATGTTTCAGGCTACCGGTAGGATGGGTGCTTTCATCTTTCAGGTAGAGCTGAATGCCCGCAAATCCTGGCAGGGCGAGGCGGATTAAATGGGTATCTGCCGAGCGCTGATAGTCGGCATTGATTTCGCTGATGGCATGTTTGACCCAGGTGCTATTCATCGTATGTATCCGTTTGTCATTTTGTGCCCAGCATAGCGAAAAGCACAGAAAAAATTGTTGCTATCTGACCTTTAAAATAGAATGAAGGGAGAAAAATTTTCTCTGCGAGGTGGGTATGCTAGATAAAATTGACCGCAAGCTTCTTTCATTGTTGCAAAGCGACTGCACCCTCTCTTTGCAGGCGCTGGCAGATGCCGTTAATCTGACCACCACACCGTGCTGGAAGCGCCTCAAAAAGCTGGAAGATGACGGCATTTTGCTGGGGCGTGTTGCACTTTTAGATCCCGAAAAATTGGGGCTTGGACTGACCGCATTTGTCCTGATAAAAACGCAGCATCACAGCAGTGACTGGTATTGCCGCTTTGTCACTCAGGTCTCTGAAATGCCGGAGGTTCTCGGGTTCTGGCGCATGGCAGGGGAATATGACTATCTGATGCGCGTCCAGGTGGCCGATATGAAGCGTTACGATGATTTTTATAAGCGACTGGTCAACAGTGTACCGGGCTTGTCGGACGTCACATCGAGCTTCGCTATGGAACAAATAAAATACACCACAGCATTACCTATTGAATAACTTCGTAAAATACCTTCAGGAAAATACCGCGTGCGATTATTTGCCCAACTAAGCTGGTACTTTCGTCGGGAGTGGCAACGCTATCTCGGCGCAGTCTGCCTGCTTATTATCATTGCCATTCTGCAACTGATCCCGCCAAAAGTGGTTGGATATGTGGTGGATGGCGTCACCGAACAGCATTACACCACCGCACGGGTGTTGATGTGGATTGGCACGCTGGTGCTGACAGCGGTGATTGTCTACCTGCTGCGCTACGTCTGGCGCGTCCTGTTATTCGGGGCGTCTTATCAGCTCGCCGTTGAGCTGCGTGAAGACTTTTACCGCCAGCTGAGTCGCCAGCATCCCGAGTTTTACCTGCGTCACCGCACGGGGGATTTAATCGCCCGCGCCACCAACGACGTTGACCGCGTGGTGTTTGCCGCCGGGGAAGGGGTGTTAACCCTGGTGGATTCTCTGGTGATGGGGTGCGCGGTGCTGATTGTGATGTCGACGCAAATCAGCTGGCAGCTGACGCTGCTGGCCCTGCTGCCAATGCCGCTGATGGCGCTGGCGATCAATCGCTACGGCGAAAAGCTGCATGAGCGTTTCAAACTGGCGCAGGCGGCGTTTTCATCACTCAACGACCGCACCCAGGAGAGCATGACCAGTATCCGCATGATCAAAGCCTTTGGTCTGGAAGACAGACAGTCCGCGCTGTTTGCTGCCGATGCGGCAGATACCGGAGCGAAAAACATGCGGGTGGCGCGGATCGACGCGCGTTTTGACCCGACGATCTATATCGCTATCGGTATGGCGAACCTGCTGGCTATCGGCGGCGGTAGCTGGATGGTGGTACACGACATGATGACGCTTGGCCAGTTAACCAGTTTCGCGATGTATCTGGGGCTGATGATTTGGCCAATGCTGGCGCTGGCCTGGATGTTTAACATTGTTGAGCGAGGCAGCGCTGCCTACAGCCGCATTCGCGCCATGCTGGCCGAAGCGCCAGTGGTTAACGACGGCAGTGAAACGGTGCCGGAAGGGCGCGGGATAATGAAAGCGGATATCGGTTCGTTTTCCTACCCGCAAACGGAACACCCGGTGCTTGAAAACGTCAATTTCACGCTGCAACCGGGCCAGATGTTGGGCGTTTGCGGCCCGACGGGTTCCGGCAAAAGCACTCTGCTTTCGCTTATTCAGCGTCACTTTGATGTGACTCAGGGGGATATTCGCTTCCACAATATCCCGCTGACGCGCCTGCTGCTGGACGACTGGCGCAGCCGCCTGGCGGTGGTCAGCCAGACACCGTTTTTATTCTCTGACACTGTGGCGAATAACATTGCTCTCGGCCACCCAACGGCGACGCAGGAAGAGATTGAACATGTCGCGCGTCTTGCCAGCGTTCATGACGATATTCTGCGTCTGCCGCAGGGCTATGACACCGAAGTGGGCGAACGTGGCGTGATGCTGTCCGGTGGGCAAAAACAGCGTATTTCGATTGCCCGCGCGCTGCTGCTGAACGCTGAAATCCTGATCCTGGATGATGCGCTTTCGGCGGTGGATGGCCGTACTGAACATCAGATCCTGCACAACCTGCGCCAGTGGGGCGAAGGGCGTACGGTGATCATCAGCGCGCACCGCTTGTCGGCGCTGACCGAAGCCAGTGAAATTCTGGTGATGCAGCACGGGCACATCGCCCAGCGTGGGCAACACGACCAGCTGACAGAACAACCCGGTTGGTATCGCGATATGTATCGTTATCAGCAGCTTGAAGCGGCGCTGGATGATGCTCCGGAGCAGGATGAGGAGACCACCAATGCGTAAGCTGGGAACGATGTGGCCGACGTTAAAACGTCTGCTTTCCTATGGCTCGCCGTGGCGCAAACCGCTGTCGATTGCCGTGCTTCTGCTGTGGATCGCGGCGATTGCTGAAGTGAGCGGCCCGCTGCTTATCAGTTATTTCATCGACAACATGGTGGCGAAACACTATCTGCCGCTGGGGCTGGTGGCGGGATTAGGCGTTGCCTACGTTGGGCTACAGCTGACGGCTGCGGGGCTGCACTATGCGCAGTCGTTGCTGTTTAACCGCGCGGCCGTCGGCGTCGTGCAGCAGTTACGCACGGACGTGATGGATGCGGCGCTGCGCCAGCCGCTGAGCGAATTCGATACTCAGCCTGTCGGGCAAGTTATCTCGCGGGTGACCAACGATACGGAAGTTATCCGGGATCTGTATGTCACCGTCGTGGCGACGGTATTACGCAGCGCGGCGTTGATTGGCGCAATGCTGGTGGCGATGTTTAGCCTCGACTGGCGCATGGCGCTGGTGGCGATCACCATCTTCCCGGCAGTGCTGATTGTGATGGTTATCTATCAACGCTACAGCACGCCGATTGTTCGTCGCGTGCGTGCGTATCTGGCCGATATCAATGATGGCTTCAACGAAGTGATCAACGGTATGAGCGTCATCCAGCAGTTCCGCCAGCAGGCACGTTTTGGCGAGCGAATGGGGGAGGCCAGTCGTTCACACTACATGGCGCGAATGCAGACTCTGCGCCTGGATGGTTTCCTGTTACGTCCTTTGCTGAGTCTTTTCTCTGCGCTGGTGCTCTGCGGCTTGCTGATGCTGTTTGGTCTGACGTCAGGCGGCACTATTGAAGTGGGCGTGTTGTATGCCTTTATTAGTTATCTTGGGCGTCTTAATGAACCGCTGATTGAGCTCACCACGCAGCAATCCATGCTGCAACAGGCTGTGGTTGCGGGAGAGCGCGTCTTTGAGCTTATGGACCGGCCGCGTCAGACCTACGGTGATGATGACCGTAGTCTGCAAAGCGGTGCTATTACCTTTGATAATGTCTCATTTGCTTATCGTGATGACCGGCTTGTCCTCCAGGACGTTAGTCTTGATGTGCCGTCGCGCGGCTTTGTGGCGCTGGTGGGCCATACCGGTAGCGGTAAGAGCACCCTCGCCAGTTTGCTGATGGGTTACTACCCGCTCACAAAAGGGGAGATCCGCCTGGACGGGCGTCCACTGTCTTCCCTGAGCCACAATGCGCTGCGTAAAGGGGTGGCAATGGTGCAGCAAGACCCGGTGGTGCTGGCGGATACCTTCTACGCCAACGTCACGCTGGGCAGGCCTTATACCCATGAGCAGGTCTGGGCGGTGCTGGAAACCGTGCAGCTGGCAGAGCTGGCACGCGGTCTGCCCGAGGGTATCGACACCCGGCTGGGCGAGCAGGGGAACAATCTCTCGGTTGGGCAAAAACAGCTGCTGGCGCTGGCGCGGGTACTGATTGAAACGCCGCAAGTGCTCATTCTTGATGAGGCAACCGCCAGTATCGACTCCGGTACGGAGCAGGCTATCCAGCAGGCGCTGGCAGCCGTGCGCGATCATACAACGCTTGTCGTCATCGCCCACCGCCTGTCAACGATTGTTGATGCCGATACTATTCTGGTGCTGCATCGCGGCCAGGCCGTTGAGCGCGGGACGCATCGCCAGCTGTTAGAGGCGAAAGGGCGTTACTGGCAGATGTACCAGTTGCAGCTGGCGGGTGAAGAGCTGGCTGCCAGTGCGCGCGAAGAGGAGTCGCTCAGCGCCTGATGCACCAAAATCAGGCAAGGCGCTAACACTCACAACTGTTGGTGCAAAACTGAAACGCATCATGCACTGTCATGGTGCGTTTTTTTTCGCCACTCCATCACTGAATGCCCTGCCGTGCTCATTGCGCCGCTTTTTCCCCCTTTTTTCAATTCTGGCACACCCCTTGCAATATCTCCTGCGTGTTAGCTGCGGCCATTACCGAATTCTGACTGGAGGGGATTTATGAAGCTGGTTACGGTTGTAATCAAACCATTCAAACTTGAAGACGTTCGTGAAGCATTGTCTTCCATGGGTATTCAGGGACTGACTGTCACCGAAGTGAAAGGCTTTGGTCGTCAGAAAGGTCATGCCGAGCTTTATCGTGGGGCGGAATACAGCGTTAACTTCCTGCCTAAAGTGAAGATTGATGTCGCAATCGCTGACGATCAGCTTGATGAAGTGATTGATGTCATTAGCAAAGCGGCCTACACCGGCAAAATTGGCGACGGCAAAATTTTCGTTGCCGAGTTGCAGCGCGTGATTCGTATCCGTACGGGCGAATCCGACGAAGCGGCATTGTAAGTAACTCCTGGCACACAGTGATAGGGATCGAGAAAATGAAGATAGCAACAATCAAAACGGGTCTGGGTTCGCTGGCACTGCTGCCAGGCCTGGCAATGGCTGCCCCTGCGGTGGCAGACAAAGCCGATAACGCCTTTATGATGATCTGCACCGCGCTGGTGCTGTTCATGACTATCCCGGGCATTGCGCTGTTCTACGGCGGCCTGATCCGCGGTAAAAACGTCCTCTCCATGCTGACGCAGGTTGCCGTGACGTTCGCACTGGTGTGCGTGCTGTGGGTGGTCTACGGTTACTCGCTGGCCTTCGGCGAAGGCAACGCCTTCTTCGGCAACCTCAACTGGGCGATGCTGAAAAATATCGAACTGACCGCGCTGATGGGCAGCTTCTATCAGTACATCCACGTTGCCTTCCAGGGGTCGTTCGCTTGTATCACTGTGGGGCTGATTGTTGGTGCACTGGCTGAGCGTATTCGCTTCTCTGCGGTGCTGATCTTTGTGGTGGTCTGGCTGACGCTCTCCTACGTGCCGATTGCGCATATGGTGTGGGGCGGTGGTCTGCTGGCGACGCACGGTGCGCTGGACTTCGCGGGCGGTACTGTTGTGCACATTAACGCCGCGGTGGCGGGCCTTGTCGGTGCATATCTGATTGGCAAACGAGTGGGCTTTGGCAAAGAAGCTTTCAAACCACACAACCTGCCAATGGTGTTTACCGGTACGGCTATCCTCTACTTTGGCTGGTTTGGTTTCAACGCCGGTTCAGCAAGTGCTGCGAACGAAATCGCTGCGCTGGCCTTCGTGAATACCGTTATTGCCACGGCGGGCGCTATCCTCTCCTGGGTATTTGGCGAGTGGGCCGTTCGCGGTAAGCCTTCTCTGCTGGGTGCATGTTCTGGTGCGATCGCCGGTCTGGTTGGTATCACCCCTGCGTGTGGCTATGTAGGTGTAGGCGGCGCGCTGCTTATCGGTCTGGTTGCGGGGCTGGCTGGCCTGTGGGGTGTGACTGCGCTGAAACGTGTTCTGCGCGTTGATGACCCTTGCGATGTGTTCGGTGTGCACGGCGTGTGCGGCATCATCGGTTGTATCATGACCGGTATCTTCGCGGCGAAATCACTGGGTGGAGTGGGTTACGCAGAAGGCGTCACCATGGTTCACCAGGTGCTGGTGCAGCTGGAAAGTATCGCCATCACCGTTGTCTGGTCTGCCGTTGTGGCCTTTATCGGCTATAAACTGGCTGACATGACCGTCGGTCTGCGTGTTCCGGAAGAGCAGGAACGCGAAGGTCTGGACGTCAACAGCCACGGCGAGAATGCGTATAACGCCTGATAAACAGCAAAACGGCAACCTCAGGTTGCCGTTTTTCATGTTTGTACCCTCTCTCAGTGGGAGAGGGTCAGGGTGAGGGCAGCAGACCGCGAAAATTACCCCCGATTACGCATTACCCCTTCCTGCACCGTCGATGCCACCAGAACGCCATCCTGAGTATAAAACTCGCCGCGTACAAACCCGCGAGCGCTGGATGCCGACGTACTTTCCACGCTGTAGAGTAACCAGTCATTCATATTGAACGGGCGGTGGAACCACATGGAGTGGTCAATCGTCGCAACCTGCATCCCTTTTTCCAGGAACCCAACGCCGTGCGGTTGTAGGGCAACCGGCAGGAAGTTGAAGTCTGATGCGTAACCCAGCAGATACTGATGGACGCGGAAATCCTCCGGCACAGTGCCGTTGGCGCGGATCCACACCTGACGCTTTGGCTCAGCAACGTGGCCTTTCATCGGGTTATGGAACTCGACAGGGCGAATTTCCAGCGGCTTATCGCACAGGAATTTCTCTTTCACCTGCGGTGGCAGCAGGTGCGCCAGCGCACGCGCGATATCGGTTTCTGATTTAAGCTCTTCCGGCGATGGGGATGGCGGCATCACTTTCTGATGCTCATAACCTGGTTCCGGTGCCTGGAAAGAGGCCGTCATATAAAAGATAGGTTTGCCATTCTGAATGGCGGCCACGCGGCGGGCACTAAAACTATTGCCGTCACGCAGCACTTCAACGTCATAAACAATCGGTTTGGCGCTGTCGCCAGGGCGTAAGAAGTAGCTGTGGAAAGAGTGCACCAGACGGTCTGCCGGGACGGTCTCTTTAGCGGCATACAATGCCTGTCCAACGACTTGCCCGCCGAAGACCTGGCGTAAACCCAAATCTTCGCTCTGTCCACGAAAGAGTCCTTCCTCAATTTTTTCCAGGTTCAGTAATGTCAGCAGATTGTTCAGTGCCTGACTCATAGTTGTCCTCAATAAAACGCCGTGGCGAAAGATAAGCAGAGTATAACGCAGATTTGAAAGTGGTCCGATGGGTAGAATAATCTGAATATCGGGCTGAAATTAGGCATTAATCAGTGATTTGTGCCACACTTGTTACGTTATCTAAATGTTAACGACATCGGGTGGGATCGATCCCGCTGGTGCATTGATGATAAGGAGACTTCAATGAAACTCGTGCACATAGTAAGTGGTTTAGCGGTAGCGGTGGCATTGACGGCCTGCGCAGGTAAGCACGCCAATACCCAGGCGCCAGCGCCGGATCCAAATACTGTTGACACGCTTTCGCAGCAGACCTCTCAGCCTAACGTTTCTGGTACGGTATGGATCCGTCAGAAAGTGGCTTTACCGCCAGACGCTGTGTTAACGGTCACCCTGTCGGATGCCTCCCTGGCTGATGCGCCTGCCAAAGTGTTGTCGCAAAGAGCGGTGCGTACCATCGGTAAACAGGCTCCGTTCAGCTTCGTGTTGCCGTACAACCCGGCTGAGATCCAGCCTAATGCGCGTATATTGCTGAGTGCAGCAGTCACCGTTAACGGTAAACTGATGTTTATCACTGATACGGTTCAGGAAGTGATTAACCACGGTGGGACAAAAGCCGATCTGAATCTGGTTGCAGTACAGCAGACAGAAGTTCCTGTTTCAGCGCAGCCACCAGTTGCCGCTGAGCCACCGGCCTCAATTCAGCAGTAATGACCTATGCCCTCTTCCCGGTGAAGAGGGCAGCTTTCTAGTACACCCAGCGATATTTCTGTAAATCGATTTTCCCGCCCCCCGACACCTGTACACCTTCAGAGAGCAATGCCTGACGCTGGCGCTGTAAATCCGGGCCTGTCAGTGAAATGGTCCCGTGACGATTCACCACCCGGTGCCAGGGTAGGGTGCTGCCTTCCGGTAACCGTTTCAATACGCCGCCGACCTGACGTGCCGCGCGGGGTGAGCCTGCCAGCCGGGCGACATCTCCGTAAGTGGTTACGTAGCCTTCGGGAATTGAGGCGACAATCTGCCAGACTCTGACAGGGAATGAGTCAGGTAACGGTTCGGGAATCGAATCGAAAGCGTCCATTGTGTTTACCAGACAAGAAAAACCACAGGATAAGCGACCCCTGGTAGATTGTGAAGGCGCAATAACCCTGCTCAGGAGGGTTGCTGGACGGTGAATTCCAGTGCCAGGCCGATCACTTTTGTGCTGCTGGCCGCGGGCTGTTCACGCATTGCCACCAGGCTTTCCAGAAACTTCAGTTTCCTTGCCTGGGTATTGATGATGAGTTTGGCACGCAGGTCGGGCAGGGCCTGAGAACAGATTGGATAAATCACCCGCCCGGAAACGGCGACAGGAATTCTGCGCAGATTGACGTAACGCACCACACCGACGGTGGAATAGAGCACGGCAACAGGCGTGACAAAAAGCATCGGCTGTTCGCTGATGGTCACGAAATCCAGCAGCAGTTCAGGACGCAGGTAATTCAGCCCCTTGTGGTGAAGGGTAACGCCTTCGATGGCCGGCATAGCGAGCGTCAGTGTCTGGGGTAAAGTGCTAATCATGGATGTGCCCTGCATGAATGAAACGCATTCGAAGAGTGTGGCATAGGCGCGCTAATTTACTGCGAAGAGACTCGCAATCTGTACTTCTCTGGCTGTTACCTGCCTTAAGTTGCATCACGTTGTGCAATAAACCGTCATCCGAATGCCAGCGGCTTGCAATTGCCGGACAGCACAGGGATAATGCGCCAGCGCGTTGGTTAACAACGCTCTCAATGGGGGCTCTGTTGGTTCTCCCGCAACGCTACTCTGTTCACCAGGTCAGGTCCGGAAGGAAGCAGCCAGGGCAGACGACGTGTGTGCCGGGATGTAGCTGGCAGGGCCCCC
>Ga0153917_1000772_pt1 | contig 17071 bp, 12 predicted proteins | sample TSFL001MetaG_FD_104695 | JGI IMG/M metagenome (GOLD analysis project Ga0153917, IMG submission 104695) | Attine ant fungus gardens microbial communities from Florida, USA - TSFL001 MetaG | ecosystem: Host-associated > Fungi > Mycelium > Unclassified | place: USA: Florida, Paynes Creek Historic... | reverse complement strand
GGGGGTGATCAAGGTCTCGTTGGAGGCAACGTTAAGGTCGTCGATCGGTAAATCAGCCATCGTGTTACTCGTCAGGTCACGGGTGCCGGCCGCCAGCAATCCCCGTGCGGCCCAGCAGCAATATTGTTCGCAACGGGGAGCCGAACCTTAGCGCGTTACAAGGTGGCTCGACAATGGGCTGAGCCCCGTCGGTATTGGGTTTTTGCAGTCAAAACACATTTTCATGGTCCGGTGATGCCACCGGGGAAGGGGCGGCGGGTCGGGCCGGCATTGACCGAAGATAGAAAAGTGGTGGGTCCGGGTTTGAAAAGCTGGAATGACAAGGTTTTTGGACGCAAGCGCGCCCAGCCACTTGCAATAGGGTGAACTTGGCCAGGTCTTGGCTTCCTCGACCGACACAATAGGCGCTCCCGAGTCCGTGCGGGCCGCGTCAGCAGTGCGCCGGACGGCACGGCGGCCCTACACGGCGCTGCTAAGCTGAACCTTGCTCTGTCGTAACGGCAGTCGAGGAGGTCGAATGATCCATTCCATGCTGTATGCCACCGACCTCGGTGTATACGCGCCTTTTGTCATGCAGCACGCCTTGGCTCTGGCCCGGACCTTCAACGCCGAACTGTATGTGATCCACGCGGTGGAGCCCATGGGGCAGTTCGCCGAATCCCTGCTGCAAAGCTACCTCGACGAGCAGACCCTGGACGAGCTGCACAGCGAGGGGGTGAACACGGTGATGGCCAACATCGAACAGCGGGTGTTGGAAAACTTTCGTGACGAATTAGGTGAAGAAGCCGACCTGGCCTTGATCCGGGCAGTCAGGGTGCGCCAAGGCGACCCGGCCCAGGTGATCATCGACCAGGTTCAGCGCCTGAACGTCGATCTCTTGATCTTCGGCAGCCACAGCCAAGGGGCAGGGGTGGATGTGCCGATCGGCCGCACTGCCGTTCGGCTGCTGCAGCTGTCGCCGGTGCCGGTCTACATGGTGCCGTTGGCGCAGCATTTGGGGCGTAGAAAGGGTTGAAACAGGGGGTAGGTCTGTTCCAGGGTATGTAACAAAATAGTTCTAGATTTATTTCGAGAACCACTAATATAGTTATATCTCGTCGCTGCCTGCTGCCGGTGACCTACCGCTGACCCGAGGGAAACCTATGAAGCTTCAACAACTGCGCTACATCTGGGAAGTGGCGCACCACGACCTCAACGTCTCCGCGACAGCGCAGAGCCTCTACACCTCCCAGCCCGGGATCAGCAAACAGATCCGTCTGCTCGAGGACGAGCTCGGCGTCGAGGTCTTCGCCCGCAGCGGCAAGCATCTGACGCGCGTCACGCCCGCTGGCGAGCGCATCATCAACACCGCCGGCGAGATCCTGCGCAAGGTCGAGAGCATCAAGCAGATCGCCCAGGAATTCTCCAACGAGAAGAAGGGCACCCTGTCCATCGCCACCACTCACACCCAGGCACGCTACGCGCTGCCGCCGGTGATCAGCAGTTTCATCAAGCAGTATCCGGAAGTCGCCCTGCACATGCATCAGGGCTCGCCCATGCAGATCGCCGAGATGGCCGCCGATGGCACCGTTGATTTTGCGATCGCCACCGAGGCGCTGGAGCTGTTCGGCGACCTGATCATGATGCCCTGCTACAAGTGGAACCGTTGCGTGGTGGTGCCGCAGGGCCACCCGTTGACCAAACTGCCGAAACTGACCCTCGAAGCGGTCGCCGAGTATCCGATCGTCACCTACGTGTTCGGGTTCACCGGGCGCTCCAAGCTGGACGAAGCGTTCAACCATCGTGGCTTGACGCCGAAAGTGGTGTTCACCGCCGCCGACGCCGACGTCATCAAGACCTACGTGCGCCTGGGCCTGGGCGTGGGCATCGTGGCCAAGATGGCCGTGGATACCAAGCTCGACAGCGACCTGGTGGCCCTGGATGCCAGCGAACTGTTCGAGGCCAGCATCACCAAGATCGGCTTCCGCCGTGGCACCTTCCTGCGGGGCTTCATGTGTGACTTCATCGAGAAGTTCGCTCCACACCTGACCCGCGAAGTGATGGCCAAGGCCATTCAGTGCCATAACAAGCAAGAGCTCGAGGAGCTGTTCGAGGGCGTCGAGTTGCCGGTTCATTAAGACCCGCTGCGAGTTTCAAGCGCCAATAAAAAAGAGCAGGCCGTGCACGGTCTGCTCTTTTTTATTGGCGCTTGAAACGTGAGGCTTACAACTGCTTTTCAGGCCTTGGTGATCAGGTTGCCGGCGTGCAGACCGCACTCCTTCTGGGTCGACTCTTCCCACCACCAGCGGCCCTCGCGTTCGTGCTGGTTGGGCAGCACAGGACGGGTGCATGGCTCGCAGCCGATGCTGATGAAACCGCGCTCATGCAGGCTGTTGTAGGGCAGCTCGAGCATGCGGATGTAACCCCAGACTTCCTCGCTCGTCATCTGCGCCAGTGGGTTGAACTTGTACAGGGTGTGTTCGGGGGTGGAAAACGCCGTGTCGATTTCCAGGGCGGCCACCTGGCTGCGAGTGCCCGGGCTCTGGTCGCGGCGTTGCCCGGTGGCCCAGGCGCTCACGGTAGCCAGCTTGCGGCGCAGCGGCTCGATCTTGCGGATGTCGCAGCACTCGCCATGGCCGTCCTTGTAGAAGCTGAACAGGCCCTTTTCCTTGACGAAGGGGTCGAGCTTGGCGCGGTCCGGGCTCAGGATCTCGATCGGCAGGTTGTACTGATCGCGGACCTGGTCGATGAAGCGGTAGGTCTCCGGATGCAGGCGCCCGGTGTCCAGGCTGAAGACCTTGACCTGCTTGTTCAGTTTCCAGGCCATGTCCACCAGCACCACATCCTCGGCGCCACTGAAGGAGATCCACAGGTCGTCGCCAAAATGCTCGAAGGCAAGCTTGAGGATGTCCTGGGGGGACTTGCTGGCGTAGGTCGCGGCCAGGGCGGCGACGTCGAAGGGTTGGCTCATCAGGCGGTTTCCATCATGTGTGTGGCGCTGTGCGCTCGTAGTGAGCTGATGGTAACAAAAAATGGCAAAGCAGACGCCTGCTGAAGCGTGTAGGAGCGGCCGCTCCTACAAGGCTTGCAGCGTTTCCATCAACACCCGCACCTTGGCGATGGATTCCTCGTACTCAGACTGCCACTCGGAGTCAGCCACCACCGCGCCACCACCCCAGCAGTTCACTTGGCCATCCTTGATCAACAGGCTGCGAATGGCGATGGAGCTGTCCATCTCGCCGCGCACGTCCACGTACAGCAGCGAGCCGCAGTACAGCGCGCGACGTGCCGGCTCCAGCTCATCGATGATCTGCATGGCGCGGATCTTCGGGGCGCCGGTGATCGAGCCGCCGGGGAAGCTGTCGCCGATCAGGTCCAGGGCATCCTTGCCGGCGGCCAGGCGCCCGGTAATGCTGCTGACCAGGTGGTGAACGTTGGGATAGCTCTCCAGGCTGAACAGTTCCGGCACCTTGACCGAGCCGGTCTGGCAGGTGCGCCCCAGGTCGTTGCGCAGCAGGTCGACGATCATCAGGTTTTCCGAGCGATCCTTGGGGCTGGCCTGCAGCTCGGCGGCGTTGCGCGCGTCTTGCTGCGGGTCGGCAGCACGCGGTCGGGTGCCCTTGATCGGCCGGGTCTCCACCTGGCCCTGGCTGACCTGGATGAAGCGTTCTGGCGAGAAGCTCAGCAGGGCGCTGCCGTCGGCCAGTTGCTGGTAGCCGGAGAACGGAGTCGGGCAGGCCTTGCGCAGGGCTTGGTAGGCCCGCCATGGGTCGCCTTGGCAGGGCGCGCGGAAGCGTTGGGTCAGGTTGATCTGGTAGCAGTCGCCGGCCTGGATGTACTGCTGGACCTTGTCGAATGCGCTGCGGTATTGCTCTGGTTGCAAGTCGCCATGCATCGGCGCGAGCAATTTGAAATCACCCGTCTCGGTGTCTGCAGACGTCTCGAACAGGCTGATCAGGCGCGTACGCTCGGGAGCGCCCAGGCTGGGGTGGAAGACCAGTTGTGTGGTGCGACGCTGGTGGTCGCTGACCATGGCCCAGGCGTACAGGCCCAATTGAGCGTCGGGCAGGCCGAGGTCATCGAGCGCCAGGCTCGGCAGTTGTTCCAGGCGTCGGCCGAAGTCGTAGCTCAGGTAGCCGATCAGGCCGCCGGCGAACGGCAGTTCGATACCCTCGGGCAATGTCGCATGGCCCAGGTGCGCCAAGGCATTGCGCAGGCGTTGCAGATAGGCCCGGCCATCCTCTGCGGCCCGTGCCTGCAAGTGCTGCGCTGGCCAGGCACTGAGCAGGTCGAAGCGACCGCGCTCGGCGCCGGGGCGGGCGCTGTCGAGCAGGATCGCGCCCGGGGCCAGGCGCAGGCGGGCGAAATGAACAGCGGGATCGGGCTGGTAGGGCAGGGGGTGGAGCGTACAGGTTGGCATCAGAATGGACGGCGATGACAAAGCGAGGAGGGGATTGTATTCGCCTGTGTGGGAAGCGCAAAGCCGTCAGGCCGAGAAGATGTGACAGATGGCTTGTTCATGGGTGAACCCGCTCCCGCAGGGGAGCGGTGTTGCACCGCCGCTGGGATCACTGGGGGTGGACGTGTCCGAACAACCCTTGGGAAACGCGCACGCGCTGCTCGGCATCTTCCTTCACGCCATCCTTGGCCAGCGCTTCCAGGTGCGCCTCGATCGCGTGGGTGCGCTGGGTCAGGCCGCAGTCGTTGGCGATCTGGATGTTCAGGCCAGGGCGGGCGTTGAGTTCGAGGATCAGTGGGCCTTTGTCCTGGTCCAGGACCATGTCCACCCCGATGTAGCCCAGGCCGCACAGTTCGTAGCAGCTGGCAGCCAGCTTCATGAAGCCATCCCAGTTCGGCAGTTGTACGCCGTCCACCGCGTTGGTGGTGTCCGGGTGCTTGCTGATGATCTTGTTCAGCCAGGTGCCGCGCAGGGTCAGGCCGGTGGCCAGGTCCACACCCACACCGATGGCGCCCTGGTGCAGGTTGGCCTTGCCGCCGGATTGGCGGGTCGGCAGACGCAGCATGGCCATGACCGGGTAGCCCATCAGCACGATGATGCGGATGTCCGGAACGCCCTCATAGCTAATGCTCTTGAAGATCTGGTCCGGGGTGACGCGGTACTCGATCAGCGCGCGATCACGGTGCCCGCCGAGCGAGTAGAGCCCGGTGAGGATGCTGGAGATCTGGTGCTCGATCTCCTCGTGGCTGATGATCTTGCCCGACACCGTGCGGTAGCGGTCCTCGAAGCGGTCGGCGATGACCATGATGCCGTCACCGCCGGCCCCTTGGGCCGGCTTGATGACGAAATCGTTGCGGTTGCCGATGATCTGGTCGAGCTTCTCGATCTGCTTTTCGGTCTCGATGATGCCGTACATCTCCGGCACATGGATGCCGGCCTTGATCGCACGCTCCTTGGTGATGATCTTGTCGTCGACGATCGGGTACAGGTGGCGCTTGTTGTACTTCAGGACATAGTCCGCGTTGCGCCGGTTGATACCCATGATGCCCCGGGCCTCCAGGGCTTTCCAGGTCTTGATCAGTCCGAACATCAGGCGTCAGCCTTCACGAAAGCCTTGAAGCGAACGAGCTCGGTCAGGCGGTAGCCGCGGTAGCGACCCATCGCCAGCATGAAGCCCACCAGGATCAGCAGTACCGCCGGGAAGGTGAAGACGAAGTACACCAGTTCCGGCACCATCATCAGCAGGTGCGCCAGCGAAGCGGCGAACAGGGTGCCGATGGCCACCTTCATGGCATGGCCACCGCCACGCTCTTCCCAGGTGATCGACAGGCGCTCGATGGTCATGGTCAGGATCACCATCGGGAACAGTGCCACCGACAGGCCTCGCTCCAGGCCCAGCTTGTGGCTGAACAGGCTGATGGCGGCGATCAGTACCACGACGAAGGTCAGCACCACCGACAGGCGCGGCAGCATCTGCAGTTTCAGGTGTTCAAGGTACGAGCGCAGCGACAGGCCCAGGGCGGTGATCACCGTGAACAGCATGATGCCGAAGCCCAGCTGGGTTTCGCGGAAGGCCAGGGCGATCAGCACCGGGGTGAAGGTGCCGAGGGTCTGGATGCCGATCAGGTTGCGCAGCACCAGGATCACCAGCACGCCGATCGGGATCATCACCATGATCATGAAGGTCTGCTGGGTCTGCAATGGCAAGCCGTACAGCGAGTATTCGAGGAAGTCGGCATCGGTGTTCTCGTCGGTCAGCTTGGCCAGGCGGATGGCGTTCATCTCGCTGTTGTTCATGCTGAAGGTGACGTTGGCCTTCTTGCCGCCATCGACGGTGATCAGGTTGTCGTCACCGGTCCACCACAGCAGGCGATCGCTGGGCAGGCCCTGTTCGCCGGTGTCGGGGTTGAAGTAGAGCCAGTCGTTGCCGTTGAAGCTGCGCAGCCACAGCTCAGGCGTTTGCGGGGTGTCGGCCACCAGGCGGATGGTGTGGACCTTTTCCATCGGCACGTGGGCGATGGACAGCAGCAGGTCGATGACCTGGGCTTTCTTCATCGACGAGGTGTCGCCGGCCAGCAACAGCTTGACGTTGTCGTCGTTGAGGTTGTTGACCCGCTTGATGGTCTCGCTGACGAAGGTCTCGACGTCGGCCGAGTGCTGGCGGATCGGCGCCATCAGGGCTTCGGCGGCGACCTTCTCCGGGCCTTCGACGGCCAGGCTGTCGCGGAAGGTCGGGCCTTTGACCGTGGTCTTCTCGTTGCTGTAGCGCTTGGTCAGCACCAGGCGGTAGTAGAGGGTCTGGTTGCTGCTGGCGCGGCGGGCCGACCAGGTCACCTTGCGGTTGCCATCGGCGCGGTTGACGCTCACCCCATAGTTGTTGGAGATGAAGCTCTCGTTGAGGCTGACATAATCACGGTTCAGCGGTGGCACGAACATCTGCACCTTGACCGGGTCCTTCGCGTTGGCGACGAATTCGACCTTGGCGTCGATGTTCCACAAATCGTCAGTCTCGTCCTCGGTCACCGGGATGCCGAGAATGAAGATCTGATAGGCCGTGACCAGCACGCCCAGTAGCACCAGGACGGTGATCAGGACTTTCAGGTGAAGGGTAAGAGAGCGCATCGGAATTACTCTGCGGTGGGAGCTTTGGTGGCGCAGGCAGGTTTGCCGGCCGCGTATTTAAGGCTTGGGTCGACCAGCGCGTCAAAGTGCTTGAGCGCCTCGGAGCCGATCAGCAACGGGAACTGGAAGGCACTGCGGTCGGTGAGGTTGACCTCGATGGTGCGTCGGGCCTGGCCCATGCAGATGTCCAGCTCGATGACCGGGCGGGCGGTATAGGCCTTGCCTTCGTCCGGGTTGTAGTCGCCGGCGCGGCGCTTGATCTTGCTGACACGGGCCAGGGGGCGTTCGATCGGGTGCGAATGGGCGGCATCGATGGCCAGGTAGAAGCGTACCCAGCTTTCGCCGTCGCGCTTGAAGCGCTTGATGTCGCGGGCGCTCAGGGACGCGGTCTTGGCGCCGGTGTCGAGTTTGGCCGCCACTTCCAGGTCGAGGTCGGAAAGGCGGGCATACTCGTTCAGGCCATACACGGTCTTTTCCCCCGCCTGGCCAAGGGCCGGCAGCAGGGCGAGGCAGAACAGCAGTGAAACGGGTGTAAGTCTCATAAATCCTGGCGCGGTGCTGTGCGGGTTCGGGGCAAGGCGACTGGCAAGTACTGCGCAAGCATCCTCGTTCATCTGTCGACACGCTGAAGCGCTCGACAGACACACTATCCATACTCCCTCGGGAGGCGCGGCATTCTATCACGCCAACGGTTGGACGCCAGCGCGCCGCGATCTGACAGCGACGGTATCGGGTAAGTTCGTTCTTAGACAATTGTCGACAATATTGATTTTGTCTTTGACTCCGCTGCTCTGTTTAGCTAGCTTTTGCGCTATTGAAACGCAAGGTGTCGACAATATGTTGGATGCAAGCCAAGCGGTCCTGCCCATGTCGGACGAATCGGAAACGCTCTCGGAGAACGTCTTCCGGCGCATCCAGGCGGCGATCGTCAAAGGCGAGATCGCCCCGGGCAGCAAAATCTCCGAGCCGGAGCTGGCGCGCACCTATGGCATCAGCCGCGGCCCGTTGCGCGAGGCCATCCATCGTCTGGAGGGCCAGCGCCTGCTGGTGCGGGTACCCCATGTCGGTGCCCGGGTGGTGTCGCTCAACCATGGCGAACTGATCGAACTGTACGAAATCCGCGAATCGCTCGAAGGCATGGCCTGTCGCCTGGCTGCCGAGCGTATGAGCCTAGCCGAGATCGACGAGTTGCGCCGGGTGCTCGACACCCACGAGCGCGACGCGGCTTTCCAGGCCGGTGTGGGTTACTACCAGCAGGAAGGCGACTTCGACTTCCACTACAGGATCATCCAGGGCAGCGGCAACCAGACCCTGGTCAAGATGCTCTGTGGCGAGCTGTACCAGCTGGTGCGCATGTACCGCATCCAGTTTTCCGCCACGCCCAACCGCCCGCACCAGGCTTTTGCCGAACACCACCGCATTCTCGATGCCATCGCCGACCGTGACGGCGAGCTGGCCGAACTCCTGATGCGTCGCCACATCGGCGCGTCCAAGCGCAACATCGAGCGCCACTACCAAGGCGCCGACAACAATAGCCCACGAGGTGAGTCATGACTTTGAAGAGCACGCCCGGCCAACGTTTCCGTGACGCGGTCGCCGCCGAACATCCGTTGCAGGTGGTCGGGACCATCAATGCCAACCATGCCCTGCTGGCCAAGCGCGCCGGCTTCAAGGCCATCTACCTCTCTGGTGGCGGTGTCGCCGCCGGCTCCCTGGGCCTGCCTGACCTGGGTATCAGCGGCCTGGATGACGTGCTGACCGACGTGCGCCGGATCACCGACGTGTGCGACCTGCCGCTGCTGGTGGATGTCGACACCGGTTTCGGCTCTTCGGCTTTCAACGTGGCCCGTACCGTGCGCTCGATGATCAAGTTCGGCGCCGCGGCGATCCATATCGAGGACCAGGTCGGCGCCAAGCGTTGCGGTCACCGTCCGAACAAGGAAATCGTCTCCCAGCAGGAAATGGTCGATCGCATCAAGGCCGCGGTGGACGCCCGTACCGATGACAGCTTCGTGATCATGGCGCGTACCGACGCCCTGGCCGTGGAAGGCCTGAACGCCGCCCTGGACCGCGCCGCCGCATGCATCGAGGCCGGCGCCGACATGATCTTCCCGGAGGCGATCACCGAACTGTCGATGTACAAGACCTTCGCCGACCGCGTGAAGGCGCCGATCCTGGCCAACATCACCGAGTTCGGCGCCACCCCGCTGTACACCACCGAAGAGCTGGCGTCGGTCGACGTCTCGCTGGTGCTGTACCCGCTGTCGGCTTTCCGCGCCATGAACAAGGCGGCTGAAAACGTCTACACCGCGCTGCGCCGCGACGGTACCCAGAAGAACGTCGTCGACACCATGCAGACGCGCATGGAGCTCTACGATGCCATCGGCTACCACGCCTTCGAGCAGAGCCTCGACGCGCTGTTCGCCCAGAAGAAGGGCTGAAGGCTCGAGCCTTGTGCAGGAGCGAGTGGCCTCTTCGCGGAAGCCCGCTCCCACAGGGGGTCGCAGATTCTGAATGATGTGCCGGGCCTGCAGGAGCGGGTTTGTCCGCGAAGAGGCCGGTACAGACAACCGAACCAGCCAGCAAGATTTCGATAACAAATTCAAGAAAGGAGAACACACCATGGCCGAAGCAAAAGTACTCAGCGGCGCAGGCCTGCGCGGCCAGGTGGCCGGCCAGACGGCCCTGTCGACCGTCGGCCAGGCCGGTGCCGGTCTGACCTACCGTGGCTACGATGTCCGCGACCTGGCGGCGGGTGCCGAATTCGAAGAAGTCGCCTATCTGCTGCTGTACGGCGAGCTGCCGGGCAAGGCAGAGCTGGCTGACTACAAGCGCAAGCTCAAAGGCCTGCGCGACCTGCCCCAGGCCCTCAAGGAAGTGCTCGAGCGCATCCCTGCCGACGCCCACCCGATGGATGTGATGCGCACCGGCTGCTCGGTGCTGGGCACTCTGGAGCCTGAGCTGACGTTCGAGGCCCAGCGCGAGAAGACCGACCGCCTGCTGGCTGTCTTCCCGGCCATCATGTGCTACTGGTACCGCTTCACCCACCAGGGCGTGCGCATCGACTGCACCAGCGACGAAGACACCCTGGGCGGCCACTTCCTGCACCTGCTGCACGGCAAGAAGCCAAGTCCGCTGCATGTCAAGGTGATGAACGTCTCGCTGATCCTCTACGCCGAGCACGAATTCAACGCCTCGACCTTCACCGCGCGTGTCTGCGCTTCGACCCTGTCGGACCTGTATTCGTGCATCACCGCGGCCATCGGTTCGCTGCGTGGCCCGCTGCACGGCGGCGCCAACGAAGCGGCCATGGAGCTGATCGAGCGCTTCCAGAGCCCGCAGGAGGCAGTTGCCGAGCTGCTGCGCATGCTCGAGCGCAAGGACAAGATCATGGGCTTCGGCCATGCGATCTACAAAGAGTCCGACCCGCGCAACGAGGTGATCAAGGGCTGGTCGAAGCAACTGGCTGACGAAGTGGGCGACACCGTGCTGTATCCGGTTTCCGAAGCGATCGACAAGACCATGTGGGAGCAGAAGCGCCTGTTCCCGAACGCCGATTTCTACCATGCCTCGGCGTACCACTTCATGGGCATCCCGACCAAGCTGTTCACCCCGATCTTCGTCTGCTCGCGCCTGACCGGCTGGGCCGCGCATGTCTTCGAGCAGCGCGCCAACAACCGCATCATCCGCCCGAGCGCCGAGTACACCGGCGTCGAGCAGCGCAAGTTCGTGCCCATCGAGCAGCGCTGATACCGAAGACCCTCGGGGCCGCTGCGCGGCCCTTTCGCGACACAAGGCCCCACAAGGGCGGCGCAGTACCTGTGGGAGCGGCCTTGTGTCGCGAAAGGGGTGCACTGCGCCCCCTGGCACCAGCGCCGCACCTGCCCTGAACACCGTGACCGAGCCTGACATAATTATGAACACTGCATTCCGCAAGTCCCTGCCAGGCACCGACCTGGACTATTTCGATGCCCGCGCAGCGGTCGAGGCGATCAAGCCCGGCGCCTACGATGGTCTGCCGTACACCTCCCGCGTGCTGGCCGAGAACCTGGTGCGCCGTTGCGATCCCGCCACCCTGAATGCTTCGCTGGAGCAGTTGATCGAGCGCAAGCGCGACCTCGACTTCCCGTGGTTCCCGGCGCGCGTGGTGTGCCACGACATCCTCGGGCAGACCGCCCTGGTCGACCTGGCCGGCCTGCGTGATGCCATCGCCGACAAAGGCGGCGACCCGGCCCAGGTCAACCCGGTGGTGCCGGTGCAGTTGATCGTCGACCACTCCCTGGCAGTGGAATGCGGTGGCTTCGATCCGCAGGCGTTCGAGAAGAACCGCGCCATCGAGGATCGCCGCAACGAAGACCGTTTCCATTTCATCAACTGGACCAAGAAGGCGTTCAAGAACGTCGACGTGATCCAGCCGGGCAACGGCATCATGCACCAGATCAACCTGGAAAAGATGTCGCCGGTCATCCACAACGACCGTGGCGTGGCCTACCCGGACACCTGTGTCGGTACCGACAGCCACACCCCGCACGTCGATGCCCTGGGTGTGATCGCCATCGGTGTCGGTGGCCTGGAAGCCGAGAACGTCATGCTTGGCCGCGCCTCCTGGATGCGTCTGCCGGAAATCGTCGGCGTCGAGCTGACCGGCAAGCTGCAGCCGAACATCACCGCCACCGATCTGGTGCTGGCCCTGACCGAGTTCCTGCGCAAGCAGAAGGTGGTCGGCGCCTACCTTGAGTTCTACGGCGAAGGTGCCCGCGCCCTGACCTTGGGCGACCGTGCCACCATCTCCAACATGGCGCCGGAATACGGCGCGACCGCGGCGATGTTCGCCATCGACCAGCAGACCATCGATTACCTCAAGCTGACCGGCCGTGAAGAGCAGCAGGTCAAGCTGGTGGAAACCTATGCCAAGGCCACGGGCCTGTGGGCCGACAGCCTGGCCAAGGCCGAGTACGAGCGTGTGCTGCGCTTCGACCTCTCGAGCGTGGTGCGCAACATGGCCGGCCCGTCCAACCCGCATGCCCGCGTCGCCACCAGCGACCTGGCCGCCAAGGGGATCGCCGGCGCCTGGGAAGAAGTCCCGGGGCAGATGCCTGACGGCGCGGTGATCATCGCCGCCATCACCAGCTGCACCAACACCAGCAACCCGCGCAATGTGATCGCCGCAGGCCTTCTGGCACGTAACGCCAACAAGCTGGGCCTGGCACGCAAGCCGTGGGTCAAGTCCTCCCTGGCGCCAGGCTCCAAGGCCGTGCAGCTGTACCTGGAAGAAGCCGGGCTTGAGAAGGAGCTGGAGCAACTGGGCTTTGGCATCGTCGCCTTCGCCTGCACCACCTGCAACGGCATGTCCGGCGCGCTCGATCCGAAGATCCAGCAGGAAATCATCGACCGCGACCTGTACGCCACCGCCGTGCTGTCGGGCAACCGCAACTTCGACGGGCGCATCCACCCCTACGCCAAGCAGGCCTTCCTGGCTTCGCCGCCGCTGGTGGTGGCCTATGCCATCGCCGGCACCATCCGCTTCGACATCGAGAAGGACGTGTTGGGCGTGGTCGACGGCAAGGAAATCCGCCTCAAGGACATCTGGCCGAGCGATGCGGAAATCGACGCCGTGGTCCAGGCCGCGGTCAAGCCGGAGCAGTTCCGCAAGGTGTACATCCCGATGTTCGCCATCGAGGAAGACAAAGGGCCGAAGGTCGCGCCGCTGTACGACTGGCGTCCGATGAGCACCTACATCCGCCGTCCGCCGTACTGGGAAGGTGCCCTGGCCGGCGAGCGTACCCTGCGTGGCATGCGTCCGCTGGCGGTGCTGCCGGACAACATCACTACCGACCACCTGTCGCCGTCCAACGCCATCATGCTCGACAGTGCCGCCGGTGAGTACCTGGCGAAGATGGGCCTGCCGGAGGAGGACTTCAACTCCTACGCCACCCACCGCGGTGATCACCTGACCGCGCAGCGCGCCACCTTCGCCAACCCCAAGCTGTTCAACGAGATGGTGCGCAAGGACGACGGCAGCGTGAAGCAGGGCTCGCTGGCGCGCATCGAGCCGGAAGGCAAGGTGACTCGCATGTGGGAAGCGATCGAGACCTACATGGAGCGCAAGCAGCCGCTGATCATCGTCGCCGGTGCCGACTACGGCCAAGGCTCGTCCCGTGACTGGGCTGCCAAGGGCGTGCGCCTGGCAGGTGTCGAGGCGATCGTCGCCGAAGGTTTCGAGCGTATCCACCGCACCAACCTGGTGGGCATGGGCGTCTTGCCGCTGGAGTTCCAGCCGGGCACCAACCGCAAGACCCTGGACCTGGACGGCAGCGAAACCTACGACGTGCTCGGCGCACGGACCCCGCGCGCGACCCTGACCCTGGTGGTGACCCGCCGTAACGGCGAGCGCCTCGAAGTGCCAGTGACCTGCCGCCTGGACACCGCCGAAGAGGTGTCGATCTACGAGGCCGGTGGGGTGTTGCAGCGCTTCGCCCAGGACTTCCTGGAAGCGACCGCCTGAGCATGAAGCGAGGGCCGCTTTGCGGCCCTTTCGCGACACAAGGCCGCTCCCACAGCGGGCGGCGCAGTACCTGTGGGAGCGGCCTTGTGTCGCGAAAGGGCTGCGCAGCAGCCCCAGTGGTATTTCGCCAGACTAATCAGGACACTCAAAGCAATGGCTCACGTACCGCAAGTAAAAATCCCCGCCACCTACATCCGTGGCGGCACCAGCAAAGGCGTGTTCTTCCGCCTGCAAGATCTGCCCGATCGCGCCCGGCAACCGGGCCCGGCGCGCGATGCGCTGCTGCTGCGAGTGATCGGCAGCCCCGATCCCTACGGCAAGCAGATCGACGGCATGGGCGGTGCTACCTCCAGCACCAGCAAGACCGTGATCCTCGCGCCCAGCACGCGCCCTGAGCATGATGTCGACTACCTGTTCGGCCAGGTCTCCATCGACAAGGCGTTCGTCGACTGGAGCGGCAACTGCGGCAACCTGTCTGCCGCGGTTGGCTCCTTCGCCATCAGTGCAGGCCTGGTGGACGCCGCACGCATCCCGCGCAATGGTGTCGCCACCGTGCGCATCTGGCAGGCCAACATCGGCAAGACCATCATCGCCCATGTGCCGATCACCGAGGGTGAGGTGCAGGAGACCGGCGACTTCGAGCTCGACGGCGTGACCTTCCCGGCTGCCGAAGTGCAATTGGAGTTCCTCGATCCGGCAGCCGACGAAGACGGTGACGGCGGTGCGATGTTCCCGACCGGCAACCTGGTGGACGATCTGGAGGTACCGGGTGTCGGGACCTTCAAGGCAACCTTGATCAATGCCGGTATCCCGACCATCTTCGTCAATGCCGCCGATATCGGCTACACCGGTACCGAGCTGCAGGACGCGATCAATGGTGATGCTGCCGCGCTGGCACGTTTCGAGAGCATCCGCGCCCATGGCGCGGTACGCATGGGGCTGATCGAGCATGTCGATCAGGCGGCAGGGCGTCAGCACACGCCGAAGGTCGCCTTCGTCGCGGCGCCGGTTTCGTATGTTGCGTCCAGCGGCAAGGCCGTCGAGGCGGGCGATGTCGACCTGCTGGTGCGTGCGCTGTCCATGGGCAAGTTGCACCACGCCATGATGGGAACCGCGGCGGTGGCCATCGGCACGGCGGCGGCCATCCCCGGCACGCTGGTCAACCTCGCCGCTGGCGGTGGGGAACGCAGTGCCGTGCGTTTCGGCCATCCGTCCGGCACCTTGCGGGTTGGCGCCGAGGCGCGCAAGGTGGAGGGTGAATGGACCGTGACCAAAGCGATCATGAGCCGCAGTGCTCGCGTGTTGATGGAGGGCTGGGTGCGCGTGCCTGGCGATAGCTTCTAACGCACCATCGCGCTCGGCTTTCATTGAAGGAGGGCTGCTTTACGGCCCATCGCGGGCTTGCCCCGCGATGGGCCGTAAAGCGGCCCCATGTTCAAGGGAGCAGCCAATGAGCGCCAACGTAGACCTGAACGACCGCCCGGACTACGACCGGGTGTTGCAGACCATCTCCGACTACGTACTCGATTATCAGGTCGAGTCGACCGAAGCCCTGGACACCGCCCGCAACTGCCTGATGGACACCCTGGGTTGCGGCTTGCTGGCGCTGCGCTTTCCAGAATGCACCAAGCATCTCGGCCCGCTGGTCGAAGGCACCGTGGTCCCCCAGGGGGCAAGGGTGCCCGGTACCGCCTACCGGCTGGACCCGGTCAAGGCCGCCTGGGACATTGGCTGTATCGTGCGCTGGCTGGACTACAACGACACTTGGCTGGCCGCCGAATGGGCGCACCCCTCGGATAACCTGGGCGGCATTCTTGCCGTGGCCGACCACCTCTCGCAAAAGCGTGTGGCCAATGGCGAGCCGCCCCTGACCATGCGCACCGTGCTCGAAGCCATGGTCATGGCCCATGAGATCCAGGGTGTGCTGGCCCTGGAAAACGCCTTCAACCGCGTAGGTCTCGATCATGTGGTGCTGGTCAAGGTCGCCTCCACCGCCGTGTGCGCCAAACTGATGGGCGCCAATCGGGCGCAATTGCTGTCAGCCTTGTCCCATGCCTTTGTCGACGGCCAGGCGCTGCGCACGTACCGTCACGCGCCCAATGCCGGTTCGCGCAAGTCTTGGGCGGCAGGCGATGCCTCCAGTCGGGGCGTGCGCCTGGCCGATATCGCCATGCGTGGCGAGATGGGCGTGCCTGGCGTACTCACCGCGCCGCAGTGGGGGTTCTACGATGTTTCCTACAGCCATACCAACAAGGACCTGGCGCTCAAGCCCGCCGACCAGCGCTCGCTGCGCTTGCCGCAGGCGTTTGGCAGCTATGTGATGGAGAACGTGCTGTTCAAGGTCAGTTTCCCGGCGGAGTTTCACGCGCAGACGGCGTGCGAGGCGGCGGTGACCCTGCATCCGCAGGTGCGCAATCGCCTGCATGAGGTCGATCGCATTGTTATCGCCACCAATGAGTCGGCGATTCGCATCATCTCCAAGGTCGGCCCGTTGGCCAATGCCGCTGACCGCGATCACTGCTTGCAATACATGACCGCGGTGCCGCTGATTTTCGGCAACCTGGTGGCCGAGCATTACGAGGATGCCTTCCACGCGGCTCACCCAAGCATCGACCGGCTGCGCGAGAAGATGGAGGTGGTCGAAGACCCGCGTTTCAGCCGTGAGTACCTGGAGGCGGGCAAGCGCTCCATTGCCAACAGCCTGCAGGTGTTCTTCAAGGACGGGACCCATACCGCGCAGGTGGTGGTGGAGTACCCGATCGGGCATCGGCGGCGGCGAGGGGAGGGGATACCGCTGCTGGAGGCCAAGTTCAGGGAGAACCTGGCGACGCGATTCGTGCGTCAGCGCTGCGATGAGATCTTTGATCTGTGCAAGGACCAGGCGAGGCTGGAAAGTACCGCGGTGCAGCGGTTCGTCGATCTGTTCGTGATCTGAGGTCTGCACTCCCACAGATAGGGGCCACAAAAAAGCCCCGGCATTTCTGCCGGGGCTTCTGTCTACACCGTACTGCTCAGCTTACGCCTGGACCACCGGGATCTTGGCGTTGGCCGCCGCTTCGCGGAACTCGGCGATCTGGTCGAAGCTCAGGTAGCGGTAGACGTCGGCAGCCATGCTGTCGATGTCCTTGGCGTACTGCAGGTACTCTTCGACGGTCGGCAGCTTGCCGATGATCGAGGCAACCGCGGCCAGTTCGGCCGATGCCAGGTAGACGTTGGTGGCGTCGCCCAGGCGGTTCGGGAAGTTACGGGTCGAAGTGGACACCACGGTCGAACCGGTCTGTACGCGAGCCTGGTTACCCATGCACAGCGAGCAGCCTGGCATTTCCATGCGCGCACCGGCCTTGCCGTAGATGCCGTAGTAGCCTTCTTCGGTCAGCTGGTGGGCGTCCATCTTGGTTGGTGGAGCCAGCCACAGACGGGTTGGAATGCCGCCCTTGACCTTGTCCAGCAGCTTGCCGGCAGCGCGGAAGTGACCGATGTTGGTCATGCACGAACCGATGAACACT
>Ga0153917_1000771_pt1 | contig 17090 bp, 13 predicted proteins | sample TSFL001MetaG_FD_104695 | JGI IMG/M metagenome (GOLD analysis project Ga0153917, IMG submission 104695) | Attine ant fungus gardens microbial communities from Florida, USA - TSFL001 MetaG | ecosystem: Host-associated > Fungi > Mycelium > Unclassified | place: USA: Florida, Paynes Creek Historic... | reverse complement strand
TTCTGTTAAAACGGCTGGAGGAAATCCCGCGCCTCAGATCCATCAGCATCACAGGCGGAGAGCCGATGCTTTCGTTGAAATCAGTAAAAGAATATGTTGTTCCTTTATTGAAATACGCCCATGAACGGGGTGTGCGGACGCAAATTAATTCAAACCTGACCCTCGACATCGAGCGGTACGAATGGATCATTCCGTATCTCGATGTGCTACATATTTCTCATAACTGGGGTACAGTTGAAGATTTTGCTGAAATCGGCTTTGCCATGATGGACAGAAAACCGACCTTCGAACAGCGGGCGCGCTATTTTGAAAAAATGATTGAAAACAGCCGCACGCTCGTGGATGCCGGAGTAATGGTATCTGCAGAAACGATGCTGAACAAACGAACTCTTCCGCATATTGAGCATATTCACCGCCAAATCACAGAAGATATGAAATGTCAGCGTCATGAGGTTCACCCAATGTATCCAAGCGATTTCGCAAGCGCTCTTGAATCCCTCAGCCTGAAAGAGATGAGACAGGCCATTCACCGCTTGCTGGATATTCGTGATGAAAATACGTGGATGCTGTTCGGAACGCTGCCGTTTTATGCCTGCAGTCCGGACGAAGACGACCAAAAGCTGCTTCGCCGGCTTCGCGCGGCAAAAAACGTTACCGTGCGAAATGACCCTGACGGCCGTTCCCGCCTGAATGTAAACATTTTCGACGGAAACATTATCGTGACCGATTTCGGCGATACTCCGCCGCTTGGCAATATTCAGACGGACAGCCTCCCTTCCGCCTATGAAAAATGGAGAGAGACCAAGCTTGCGAAAGAACTGAGTTGCCACTGCCCGAATGTCCGGTGCCTCGGACCGAATGTTCTTGTCAAAAACAGTTATTATCAGGATACAGATTTCACAAAACGTCAAGCCAGGAGTTAGATGCGGATGGAAGAAACACTTACGGAGATTTTCCAGAATAAAATCGTCGATATTCTCCTCGTTGCCGTTATCCTTTGGATTGGTGTCTTTATCATCAACCGGCTGGTACAGCTGTTTTTTAAACGGACAGACTTTATTGAAGAAAAAAAGGAAAAAACGATTGAAAGCCTTGTCCGTTCTGTCACCCAATATACGGCGACGATTGGTTTTATCTTTTACGTTATTTCTTTATTTGTGCATGATTTCGGCAAGATATTAGCCGGAGCGGGCGTAGCAGGTATCGTGATCGGTTTTGGCGCCCAATCTCTGATCAAAGATGTGCTGGCCGGTGTCTTCTTAATATATGAACGCCAGCTGCACAAAGGCGATTATGTCACCGTCAACAACTTGTTTAACGGGACAGTGGAGGAGATCGGCCTTCGCTCGCTGCAAATTCGGGAATGGAGCGGCAAACTGCTCACCATCAGCAACGGCGAGGTCAGACAGATAGAGAACTATAATATCAATTTTATGCGGATTATCGAATCCTTTCTCATCAGCTTTAAAGAAGATCCAGACCGCGTGTACAGCGTGTTGGAAGAGGCATGTGACATGCTGAATGAAGAGCTTCGTGATTCATTGAAGCGGGATGAATTCGGCAATCCGACAGAACCGTTTCAAATCCACGGCATCACCGCTTTGAATAAAATCAATCGCGGCGTCGAATTTACGGTTAAAGGCATGGTGAAGGATGATGATTATTTCAGCGCCAGCCTTGCAGTAAGACGAATTCTCGTTCGCCAGCTCTACCAAAACAATGTGCAAATGCTTGAGGAAGCGGTCCGAATTGAGAGAACCCAATAAACAAAAAAACTGATTCCGAGTCGGAATCAGTCTTTTATTTATCTTAGCAGTGAGGAAAGCTGAAAGCCAAACGTGACATGATCTTGAACCGGAATCCATGCGCCGATTCCCTGTGACGTGACATTTTTCACGACGAGTTTTCGTTTATTTCCTTTCAGCACTAAGTACACTTCTCCGTAAGTCACTTTTCCTTTTTCATTCACAGCCGGTGCATATGCATGTAGATAACCGATTTTTTTAGGAGCGACTTTATAAATCTGATCCCGTTTTGTGCCAGCCCCGATGACCGTCTCAAATGCTAGCGGAAGGTTCGTTTTCTTCATCGCTTTTTGCATCATCATGCTTTTGACATCTTCAGCATTCGGAACTTTAGCTGTCAGGCCGCCCTTCACTTTGTACTGCTGTTCCTGGGCATAATGCATTTCAGCCGTTTCTTTCCCGCCGCGGTTATCTGCACGGTTTGTATTGATTTTTTTATATTCCCAGTTTGCGACTGTTTCATTTGATTCATAGCCGAGCGCCCATTTCCCGAGAAATATTGTCGCTCGGTACCCTACTGCAAGCGGTGTGCCGGATATGTTGGATTCATTCAGCATTTTGATGAGATGCGGGTTTTCAATCTCCACCTCAGAATGATCGAGCAATTCCTTTGCCAGCTTGCTTGGCTGAAGCATTGGCTGATCCTGTGAAGCATTCGGATACGTGTTTTCCTTTGAAATGCTTGCGACAGAATTAGGAACCTTAAACTGCTTTTTCGCGTGGATGGGCTGAACGCCGAAAAAACTAAAGAATAACAACACGATAAGTGTGGAATGAAATAGCTTTTTCATCATATCACTCTTTCTATGGCATTTTCCCTTAGTCTTTTCATCCCGCTTTGTTGTTATCCATCATTTTTTCAGGTTAAAGAAGGAAAAAGCCGATCGCCATAATGACATATGCGGCAAGCAGTGTAGCCCCTTCAAACCAGTTGGAATCCCCGTCATTTGATATCGCGATCATCAAGAGAACCGCTGATACCATCGCGACGAGCTCCGGCAATGTAAATACAAGCGGCATGCTTGTCGGAAAAAAGATAGAACAGATGACGAGCACCGGTGCGACAAACATAGCGATCTGCAGCGTGGAGCCGACTGCGATTTCAACCGCAACGTCCATTTTATTTTTGAAAGCCATAATAATCGCTGACGCGTGCTCCGCCGCATTTCCTACAATCGCCACGATGATGACCCCGATAAACAGCTCGCTCCAGCCGAACTGCTCAGCCACAGAGTGGAAGGTGTGGACAAGGTTTTCGGATATGTATGCCACGACAATTGTTGCCGCAAACAAAACAATCGTCGCAACCTTCCCAGACCATTCCGGCTCTTCCTCCTCTTCATGCTGGGCGGCATTGTTTGGCTGATAAACTCCGCGGTGCGTGACGAGTTTGAAATACAGCGCCGCGACATATAACAGAATCATAATGATGCTGATGCCGATGCTTAAATTGAGCTTGCTCGCGTCTCCCATTCCAATAGAAAATACTTCGGGAATCACGAAGGCGACAATGACGGCAAAAATCAAAAGCCCTGAGTTATGGCGCGCATCATGAATATTAAACTCTTGGCGCTTATACTTTAAACCGCCGACAAAAAACGATAGGCCCGCAACCAGCAGCAGGTTTCCCAGCACTGAACCGGTTAAAGAGGCAAGCACGATTCCTGTCAGGCCTTCCTTTAATGCAAAAAGGGAAATAATCAGTTCAACCGCATTCCCGAAGGTGGCGTTCAACAAACCGCCTATCCGTGGTCCTGCAATAATGGACAGTGATTCTGTCGCTCTCCCCATATAGCTTGCAAGCGCGATAATCGTCACACAGTAAACGGCAAAAAGAACCGCGGAAGGCCAATGCATCAAACTGCCAATCACAGAAAGCGGAACACCGGCCGCCACTAAAATAAAAAAGATACGATTCATGGTGAAATGGCTCCTTTTTTATGACTTGTTTTATTTTTATTCTTCTCAAAAACCTTCATGATTACACGAGGGCAAATGTTTAGCGTGATATAGGCTTTTTTCAGGTTGCCTGCTTTTGGAAAACGTTGTACGATCAACATAGATTCCACATAAGGAGAACGACACGATGTCACGATTTCATTTCTTTATCCTTGTCTTGCTTGTTTCCATTTCCGGGTTTTCACAAGGCATGCTGCTGCCTGTCATTTCAATCATTTTTGAAACAAATGGAGAATCCGCTGCTGTCAACGGCCTGCACGCGACCGGACTGTATATCGGCGTGCTTTTGGCTTCGCCGTTTATGGAAGCGCCGCTCAGAAAACTCGGATTCAAGCCGCTGATCGTCATGGGCGGAAGCATTGTTATTTTAAGCTTATTCGGATTTATTTGGCTTCAGTCTGTTTGGATCTGGTTCCTGCTTCGCCTGTTTATTGGAATCGGCGACCATATGCTTCACTTTTCTACGCAAACATGGGTAACCTCCCTGTCATCAAAACAAAATCGCGGAAGAAACCTGTCAATTTACGGGCTTTCCTTTGGCCTTGGATTTGCCGCGGGTCCGTTCATGGTGCCTCTTGTCAAGCTGAGCCCGTCGCTTCCTTTTATCGTGTCCGGCTGCATCAGTCTGTTTGCGTGGCTTTTTGTTTTCTTTCTACAAAATGCATACCCGCAAACCAGTCCTCATGAAACCAAATCAGACAATAGTTTCAGGCGGTTTTATCAGGCCATGCTGTTTGGATGGGTTGCCTTTATGCCTACATTTGGCTACGGCTTTCTGGAGACTGCGCTGAACGGAAGCTTTCCCGTTTACGCGCTCCGTTTGGGGATATCAGTAGACGCAGTAGCGATCATCCTTCCCGCATTTGCGATTGGAAGCATTATCTTTCAGTTTCCGCTCGGCATCCTCAGCGATAAATACGGCAGGCGGAATGTGCTGCTGGTGATTTTACTGACTGGGGCTCTTTGCTTTTTGATCGCCGGTGTATTCCCTTTGCCTTACGTGATCGGCTGCTGCTTTTTTATTGCGGGAATGGCTGTCGGATCAACCTTTACACTTGGCATCAGCTATATGACAGATCTTCTTCCGCCTCATCTCCTGCCGGCGGGAAACCTGCTTTGCGGCATTACATTCAGTCTTGGCAGCATTCTCGGCCCGATTGCCGGCGGCTGGTATATGCAGACCTTTGAAAGCGCAAACTTGTTCTACTTCATTACTCTCACGCTTAGTATTGTGTGGCTGGCCCTTGTGCTGGGCAAACCGAAAAGCTGGTCACCGGCTGAAACTTATTCTTCATCTTCTTAATCAAAAAGCCTCCCGACATGATGTCAGGAGGCTTTTATGCTAATGGTAGCCGTTTTGTCCGTTGGCGCTTCCGCTTGTTTTATGGCTCGATTTGCTTTTCGAATTTTGTTTGTTGTGGCTTCCGCCTTTTTTCGTATGCTTGGTCATCACGATATCCCTCCGACTTCTTTTTGAACCGAAGTTCGTTTATAGGGTGCGCTAATGGTAGGGATTTTCATCAGGAAGCTTTTTACGTTTATGTAAAAGAGCGTTGATTTCTCCGCCTAGGATAATTAAAATGCCGCTCAAGTAAAACCAAATCATCAAAACGATGATTCCCCCGATGCTCCCGTAAGTGGCGCTATAGTTAGCAAACGTGCTGACGTAAAACGAAAACAATGTGCTGACAATGATCCAGCCGAGGGTAGCAAAGACCGCACCCGGCATGACAAACCGGAGAGACAGCCTTTTGTTCGGTGCAATCACATACAGCGCGGAAAAAACAATCAGAAGCACAAGCGGGCTGACACCCCAGCGAATGGCGGCCCAGACGGATAAAAACAGATCCGACGCGCCGACAAAGTCAGAAGCGAGCCTTCCTATCTCCCTGCCAAATACCGGCAGAAGCAAAGCCACTAAAATCGTAAATACCATGGCAATCGTCAAAAAAATCGAGGTTAGACGAACAATGATAAAAGAACGGTTTTCTTCCACATCATACGCGTGGTTTAACGACCGGACGATCGCGTTCATTCCATTAGACGCAGACCATAATGCGGCGATAATCCCGAAGGACAGCAAACCGCCATTTCGATTATTTAAGGTTTGATGGGTAATGGATTCAACGAGAGACATCGCACTGGCGGGAGCATATTGTTCTATGACTCCTAAAACATCATCGGTAGAAAGCGGAAGATACGCGGTGAGCGTCAGCATAAAAATCAAAAACGGAAACAGTGACAATAGAAAAAAATACGCCAGCTCCGCTGATTTACTTTGTCCTTCGTGAAGGGTGTATCTGCTGAAAAGCTCTTTCAAAAAACCCATGTCGCCTCACCTCGCATGTTTAATCATTTTTTTGAAAAATGCTCTTTCGTTTCTTGCACAAGTTCCATCACTTGCGGCGTTGTTTTCTTCAGCTCTTTCACCTGCTGATTCACAAAGTCGACTTCCTTTGAAAGCGTTTGGGCGAGCTTCTTGGCCTCATCCACTTTTGTGATGACAGTGTTTTTTAACAGCTCCGGATTGCTTTTATACAGTGAAAGTTTATGCTTGCATGTCAGCCATCTCATGCCGCACGCCTGTCTTGTCGGCTTATGGAGCAGTGATAACGCCGCGCCTGCCGCAGCTCCGAGAAATATCCCTTTCAGCATTAAACGTTCGTTGTTCATGCAAATTCTCCTTTCACTCACAATTGTTTTTCTTTTTGAATCGACGCAAGCAAATGCTCACAGCCCGATTTGATTAATTGGCAGACCTCTTCAAAATTCCCTGTGTAGTAGGGATCGGGAACGTCGGCAAGATCTGAATCTTCAACAAAGTCCAAAAGCCTTTTGATATGCGAGGTGTTTTTAAATCCCGCCATGCTTCTGAGACTTCCGATATTTTCTGCATCCATAGCAATGATGTAATCAAAATCGTCCAGATCCTGTTCACTGACTTGACGCGCCAGCATGCCATCAAAGCTGATTCCTTCTCTGCGCAATATCTCCTGCGTTCCCTCATGAGGGGGGTTGCCGATGTGCCAGCCGCCAATACCGGCTGAGTCCGTCTTGATTTTCCCCTCTAATCCTTTTTTGGCTGCCAGGTCCCGAAAAATCGCTTCCGCCATCGGAGACCGGCAAATGTTTCCTAAACAAACAAATAACACGCTTATCATGTTGTGCAACCTCCCTATTCTTTGCCCCTATTTCTCTAAAAAGAAACCTTCATGAATATCTTAGTAGGATGTTCATTTTCTTTTCAACTGATGTCTTCACTTTTTTGGAATAAACAGCCCGCTTTTAGAATAGGGTTTTTTTCTGATGGAATTCTGTTAGAATAAAACATACCTATATTGCGCATAGAAAGGATGGAACCATTTGTCCAGCCCAAATACAGAAACATTAACTCAAATGATTGAAGAGATTTCCCAAAAGCTGAACATGCTGAACGTCGGCGTAATCAAAGCGGAGGATTTCAGTGATGAGAAGATCGAAGACCTCACGTACCTTCACCGCATGGTGATGAAAAAAGAATCATTCAGCCCGAGTGAAATGCAGGCGATTGCTCAAGAATTAGCCTCGCTTCGTAAATAATGGAGACTGGCCGGAAACTCGGCGAGTCTTTTTTATCATTTCCTCAAACCAATTTTCCTTAGAACAACAAAGTGTTCGAATAAGATTTGAAGGAGTACAAGCATGAAAACGTCACCTATCAAAACAGCATCCGGAATGTATATCAACTACTTCTTTCTGGGGATGGTCAATATCATTCTCGCATCCAATATGTCCTCTTTAACAAAACAATGGAATACCGATCCGACCGGCATCAGTTATGTCATTGCCGCTATCGGGTTTGGCAAACTGCTGACATACGGAATTTCCGGGGTTTTATCTGATAAAATCGGCAGAAAGCCGCTTGTTGTCGCTTCTGCGGGAATTATGGCCGTCTTTTTAGTCGGTATTCCTTTATCACCGAGCTATGAGCTGGCGTTTGTTTTCGCCTTATTAGCGGGAGTTGCAAATTCAGCGATGGACGCAGGAACATATCCCGCCCTGACCGAACTCTTCCCGGCTGCTTCCGGTTCGGCGAATGTCTTGGTCAAAGCCTTTATGTCTGTCGGGGCAGCGCTTTTGCCGCTTTTGATCACATTTTTAGCAGACCACAGCATGTTTTACGGATTTGCTTTTTATCTGCCGGCAGCGGTCTATCTCCTGAATATTATTTATTTATCAACGCTTTCGTTTCCTAAAAAACATAAGAAACCAACTGATAGCGGCCAACAGGAATCTTCCGTTTTCTTGTCTGAACCCGTTTTTCAGAAAGAAGGCACCGCACTGATTATCATCGGTTTTACATCCACGGCTTTATTTACGGTTTCTCAAATCTGGCTCCCGAGCTACGCGCAAAAGGCAGCCGGGTTAGCTGAATCAGCATCCGTACAATTGCTGAGCTATTATAGTATAGGGTCTCTGGCATCTGTTTTATTATTAGCCGTTTTGCTGAACAGATGGGTCAAACCTGTCTTCATAACGCTCTTATATCCTATTATTACTTTATGTACACTCGCAGTTATGCTGACGGTTCATACCCCAGTTGTGCTGGATATCACTTCCTTTTTCTTAGGCTTCTCTACTGCAGGTGTGTTTCAAATGACCATTACGTTAATGACAGAACTGTTCTGGAAGCGAAAAGGAACCGTTACCGGAATTGTAGCGACCGCTTCAAGCCTTGCATCGATTCTGCTTCCGATTGCAACAGGCCTTATCGCAAAAGCGGGTGGCATCGCCCATATTTTCATGTTCGACTTCGGCATTGCGGTCATCGGAACGGCTGCAGCTGCCTTCTTGTATTACAGGTACAAGAAACTGACAGGTGCTCAAGCCTAAGCAACAAAAAAACGGACGCCCAGGAGCGTCCGTTTTTCTTATTTCTCAAGCAATGCCAAAGATTCGCGGTTAAATGCCGGAATGTCGTCCGGTGTTCGGCTTGTAACCAGTTGATCCTGGCAAACAACCACTTCCTTGTCCACAACGTCGGCACCGGCGTTTTCCATGTCAACACGAATGGACGTATAGCCTGTCGCTTTTCGGCCGTCGAGCGCTTTCGCATTGATTAAAAGCTGCGGGCCGTGGCAAATGGCGAATACCGGTTTTTTGTCAGTCATAAACGCTTTTGTAAATTGGACGAAACGGTCGTCAGCGCGAAGCTGGTCTGGTGAAAATCCTCCGGGAATCAAAAGCGCATCAAAGTCTGAAGGGTTTACATCGTCAATGGACGCGTCAACTGACACTTCCGCTTTCCCCTGCTTGCCTTTTACTGTTTTTCCTTTTTCAGTTTCGATGACAGTCAGATCATGGCCCGCTTCTTTAAAAGCTTTCGCAGGCTCAGTGTACTCGCTGTCCTCAAAGTAATCTGTCAAAACAACTGCAATTTTTTTCCCCATGGTTCATAACCTCCCGCTTTAGATGTCTACATAAAACACTCTACCCCAGCCACACTAAAATAAACATTTTGCGAAGATGGACAAATGATAAGCATAAATACCCATTATTTGTCGTTTGAAGCTACTACATAGTACTCATTTTTCTCCCTTTTACAATAATCATAAAGAAACACCTACAAATAGTTACAAAATATTCTTACAATAGGAGCTGTAACACAAATTTCGTTGAAAGGTGGAGAACTGGTGAGAATACAGAAAAGACGAACACACGTCGGAAACATTCTCCGTATTCTTTTGCCCCCAATTATGATACTTAGCCTAATCCTCCCAACACCACCCATTCATGCAGAAGAAAGCGCGGCTCCTCAGGTGCATCTGAGTATTTTGGCCACGACTGATATTCATGCCAATATGATGGATTATGATTACTACAGCGACAAAGAAACGACGGATTTCGGGCTGGCAAGAACGGCGCAGCTGATCCAAAAGCACCGCGGGCAAAACCCTAACACCCTGCTTGTGGATAACGGCGACTTGATTCAAGGGAATCCACTGGGTGAATACGCGGTGAAATATCAAAAAGACGACATTATCTCCGGCGCGAAAACCCATCCGATTATCAGCGTCATGAATGCGCTGAAATACGACGCCGGGACGCTTGGCAATCACGAATTCAACTACGGACTCGACTTTCTCGACGGCACAATCAAAGGAGCCGATTTCCCGATTGTAAATGCCAACGTCAAAACAACTAGCGGCGAAAACCGTTATACGCCATATGTGATAAAAGAGAAAACGGTCACTGACGAACACGGCAATAAACAGAAAGTAAAAGTCGGCTACATAGGCTTTGTCCCCCCGCAAATCATGACATGGGACAAAAAGAATCTTGAGGGGCAGGTTCAGGTGCAGGATATCGTAGAATCCGCCAATGAAACAATCCCGAAAATGAAGGCGGAAGGCGCAGACGTCATTATTGCCCTCGCCCACACCGGCATTGAAAAGCAGGCGCAATCATCAGGCGCAGAAAACGCCGTGTTTGACCTTGCCACTAAAACGAAAGGCATTGACGCGATTATCTCGGGCCATCAGCACGGACTCTTTCCTTCCGCCGAGTATGCAGGTGCCGCTCAATTCGATGTGGAAAAGGGAACGATTAACGGCATTCCTGTCGTCATGCCGAGCAGCTGGGGCAAATATTTAGGCGTGATTGACCTCAAACTTGAAAAGACGGACGGCTCATGGAAGGTTGCAGATTCCAAAGGCAGTATTGAATCTATTGCCGGCACCGTCACATCCAGAAACGAAACGGTTACAAACACCATTCAGCAAACACACCAAAACACACTGGAGTATGTTCGAAAGCCAGTCGGCAAAACCGAAGCAGATATTAACAGCTTCTTTGCTCAGGTCAAAGATGATCCTTCCATTCAGATCGTGACTGACGCGCAAAAATGGTACGCCGAAAAAGAAATGAAGGATACCGAGTACAAGGACCTGCCGATTTTATCCGCCGGAGCGCCGTTTAAAGCAGGCGGCAGAAACGGAGCCAATTACTATACAAACATTCCAGCCGGAGATCTTGCGATTAAAAATGTCGGTGACTTGTATCTTTACGATAATACTGTTCAAATCGTCAAGCTGACAGGCAGCGAAGTGAAGGACTGGCTGGAGATGTCAGCAGGCCAATTCAATCAAATTGATCCGTCTAAAGGTGGCGATCAGGCCTTACTGAACGAGAATTTCCGCTCCTATAATTTTGACGTGATTGACGGCGTCACATATCAGGTCGATGTGACAAAACCGGCTAAATACAATGAGAACGGAAAAGTGGTCAATGCGGATTCATCCCGGATCATCAACCTTTCCTATGAAGGCAAGCCGGTCAGCCCAAGCCAGGAATTTCTCGTGGTCACCAATAATTATCGTGCGTCCGGAGGCGGCGGGTTCCCTCATCTGACGAGCGATAAAATTGTCCACGGCTCTGCGGTTGAAAACAGGCAGGTGCTCATGGATTACATTATTGAACAAAAAACAGTCAATCCAAAAGCAGACAACAACTGGTCAATCGCGCCTGTTTCCGGCACGAATGTGACGTTTGAATCCTCGCTTTTGGCCAAGCCATTTGCCGATAAAGCAGACGACCTCGCTTATGTAGGCAAGTCTGCGAATGAAGGCTATGGTGTGTATAAGCTGCAATTCGATGATGATACAAATCCAGATCCTCCTAAAGACGGACTGTGGGACCTGACTGTCATGCACACGAATGATACGCACGCCCATCTCGATGACGCAGCGAGACGAATGACGAAAATTAACGAAGTGCGCAGCGAAACAAACCACAACATTCTCCTTGATGCGGGAGATGTGTTTTCCGGTGATCTGTATTTTACAAAATGGAACGGTTTGGCCGATTTGAAAATGATGAACATGATGGGCTATGACGCCATGACCTTCGGAAACCATGAATTTGACAAAGGCCCGACAGTGCTTTCTGATTTTCTAAGCGGAAACAGCGCGACCGTTGATCCGGCGAACCGCTATCACTTTGAAGCGCCGGAATTTCCGATTGTCAGCGCAAACGTAGATGTGTCAAATGAGCCCAAACTGAAATCATTTGTCAAAAAGCCGCAAACCTTCACGGCAGGTGAAAAGAAAGAGGCCGGCATCCACCCTTACATTCTGTTAGACGTTGACGGGGAGAAAGTTGCCGTATTCGGACTGACAACAGAAGATACAGCCACCACCTCAAGTCCGGGCAAAAGCATCGTATTCAATGATGCCTTTGAAACAGCACAAAACACCGTCAAAGCGATTCAAGAAGAAGAAAAAGTAAATAAAATTATTGCTTTAACTCATATCGGGCATAACCGTGATCTAGAGCTAGCCAAAAAAGTAAAAGGCATTGACTTGATCATCGGCGGACACACTCACACCCTCGTAGACAAAATGGAGGTCGTGAACAACGAAGAACCGACGATCGTGGCACAGGCAAAAGAATACGGCCAATTCTTAGGGCGCGTTGATGTCGCATTTGATGAAAACGGCGTTGTGCAAACAGACAAATCAAATTTGAGCGTGCTGCCGATTGATGAACATACAGAAGAAAACCCAGAAGCAAAACAAGAGCTCGATCAGTTTAAAAGTGAATTAGAGGACGTAAAAAATGAAAAAGTCGGCTACACGGATGTTGCGCTTGACGGCCAGCGTGAGCATGTGCGCACGAAGGAAACAAATCTCGGAAACTTCATCGCGGACGGTATGCTGGCAAAAGCGAAAGAAGCAGCCGGTGCCAGAATAGCGATAACAAATGGCGGCGGCATCAGAGCCGGCATTGACAAAGGTGATATCACACTCGGCGAAGTGCTCAACGTGATGCCGTTCGGCAATACGCTTTACGTAGCCGATTTAACCGGAAAACAAATTAAAGAAGCCCTTGAACAAGGACTAAGCAATGTGGAAAACGGCGGCGGCGCTTTCCCTCAGGTAGCCGGAATCGAATATACCTTTACATTAAACAACGAACCTGGACACCGTGTGTTAGAAGTGAAAATTGAATTGCCTAACGGAGACAAAGTTGCTCTACATACGGATGATACCTACCGCGTGGCAACAAATAATTTTGTCGGCGCCGGAGGAGACGGATATTCTGTCTTTACAGAAGCCTCCCATGGTGAAGACCTTGGCTACGTTGATTATGAGATTTTCACCGAACAGCTGAAAAAACTAGGAAACAAGGTCTCTCCTAAAGTTGAAGGACGGATCAAAGAAGTATTCCTGCCGACAAAGCAGAAGGACGGCAGCTGGACACTTGATGAAGACAAATTTGCGATTTACGCTAAAAATGCCAACACGCCGTTTGTCTATTATGGAACACATGAAGGGTCACAGGAGAAGCCTATCAATCTTAAAGTGAAGAAAGATCAGGTCAAACTTTTGAAAGAAAGAGAGTCAGATCCTTCATTGACGGTGTTCAACTACTGGTACAGCATGAAGATGCCAATGGCGAACCTTAAAACCGCAGACACTGCAATCGGAATCAAGTCGACGGGAGAATTGGATGTGTCACTGGCAGATGTATATGACTTTACAGTAAAGCAAAAAGGAAAAGATATAAAATCATTCAAGGAGCCCGTTCAGCTTTCGCTTCGAATGTTTGATATTGAAGAAGCCCATAACCCTGCCATCTATCACGTCGATAGAAAAAAGAAAGCTTTCACAAAGACAGATCACGGATCAGTTGACGATGATATGGTGACAGGATATACAAACCACTTCAGCGAATACACGATCTTAAATTCCGGTTCGAACAACAAACCGCCGGCATTCCCGTCCGACCAACCGACAGGCGGTGATGACGGCAGTCATGGCGGAGGCTCCGACAAACCAGGCGGAAAACAGCCAACTGACGGAAACGGAGGAAATGATACGCCTCCCGGCACTCAACCGACTAACGGCTCTGGTGGAAACGGTTCGGGTGGATCAGGAACAGACGGTCCGGCTGGCGGCCTTCTTCCGGACACAGCCACATCCATGTACTCGATCCTGTTGGCAGGATTTCTGATCAGCGCACTCGGTACGGCAATGTACTTACATCAGAGGAAAAAACAGAATAGAGCGAATCAGGCATAAAAAAGAGCTGCTCGCTTAGCGAGCAGCTTTCTTTATTTAAACCCACTTCACAACATCTTCAACAGCAGATCTTGTTTTCGGGCGAGGATCTCTCACTCGGTAGCCGAATGCCACCATCACAGAAATATCGAAGCTTCCGTTTTCCAGAAGTCCTTCTTCTTCAAGAATGCGGTGAATGTGATCATACTGGAAGCCTTCAATCGGGCAGGAATCAACACCAATTTGCGCGGCGGCAGTCATCATGTTGCCAAGCGCGATATAGGTTTGTTTTGATGCCCAGTCAAACAATGTTCTGTCACTTTCAAGCAAATGCAAATCGTTTTTCTGGAATTCTTCTGTTTTGCTTAGATAGCCTTCGTACACGTCTTGAGGCATTTGTTTTACTTCTTTTAAATGACGTTTGATGTAGTCCGCATTATATTTAATATCCTTCGCTGTACGAGCGAGAATCAGGACGAAATGGCTTGCGGTAGGCAGCTGCTTTTGCGCGCCCCATGTGTATTCGCGAAGCTTCTCGCGGAATTCCGGATTTTGGACGACGACAAATTTCCAAGGCTCAAGGCCGAGTGAGCTTGGAGACAGTCTTCCTGTTTCTAAAATAAATTCAAAATCGCTGTCTGACACTTTTTTATTCGGATCAAATTCCTTTGTCGCATGTCTGAAATGGTATGCATCCAAAATTTGTTTCTTTAGATCTGCCATGTTAAACACCTCTCCTTTAGGTTACTCTCATCTCTATTGTAGCCATTATGATAAAAAGTAAAAGTACGCACATTTTTGTTGGATAGTATCAATTTTGATACCAAACAAAAAAGCGCGCTGCCGAAGGCAGGCGCCTCTTTCACTTTCCCCGCCTCGCAAAATCAACAAATCGGAATTTGTCGAGACGGTGTCTGCTTTCCGTATATTGAAACAAACTGGTATCCTCCAAAAAGACGTAGTTTCTCACCACGACCATATGGTCATAGCCGCGTAAATCGAGCAGCTCTCTGTCCTCGTCTGTACACGGCTCGGCGACAATTTCTTTTTGGGCGTAACTGATCGAAAGACCGAGTTCTCCTTCTATATATTCATATATGGAGTTTTCACAAATTTCTTTCGTCAGGTGAGGGACATGCTTTCTGAAAAAGTAATCCTTGTCCAAAATCACATGTTCCCCGTCAATCTTTCTAGACCTGATGACTTCCCAGATGTCGTCATCCGGATTGGCCCGGAGCTGTTTTTGGATCAGCTCTGACGGAGGCTCCAGCCCAAATTTGTGTACAGTTGTTTTCGTTTCTTTGCCAAGCGTTTGCGCGAGCTCCTTGAAGCTGACAAGACCCGAAACGGGAAACTGCATTTTTTCACGGTTGAGCACGACGGAGCCTTTTCCCCTGATTTTCTGGATATAACCGTTTTGCGCGAGCATATGAAGCGCCTTTCGGACCGTTTCTCTTGATGTACCGTACTGTGCGGTCAACTCATGTTCAGACGGAAGAATCTCCTCCGCTTTCCATCGGCCGCCTTCAATTTGCTGTGCGATGTCTTTATAAATTGTGATGAATTTATTCACCTTCATTATGGACCACCCAGCTTAGTTTAACACGGTTTGGTTAAACGATAAACAATGGACTCATACGGGCGGAGCGTCATGTTCTGAAGCCCTTCCCTTACATCATCGTTCGTCAACAACACCTCTGATTTCCATTCGTCAAGCGCCAAAGAGTCCGGCACTGTAAAGGACGCCTCTGTCCCATAAAAATTATTGATCACGAGCAGCTTTTCATTGCGGCCGTGTCTGAGATACGCAAAAATGTTTGGGTCATCCTTTGCGATTAACTCATACGTCCCCTCTGTCACGATGTCATACATTTTGCGAATCTGAATTAATTTTTGATAATGGTAAAACACCGAATTTTGATCTCTCAGCGCCGCTTCAGCATTAATTTCCCGATAATTGCCGGCAACCGGTATCCATGGAGTGCCCGTTGTAAAACCGCCATTCTCCGTAGCATCCCACTGAACGGGGGTTCTGGAATTGTCACGGGATTTCGCCTGTAAAATGGCTGTGATCTCTTGATCAGCCATTCCTTTTTCCTTAAAGGCGTGATACATGTTCAGCGATTCGACATCCCGATAGGAGCTGATGTCAGTAAACTTAGGATTCGTCATCCCCAGCTCCTCGCCCTGATAAATATAAGGCGTGCCCTGCATCATATGAATGGCCGTAGCAAGCATTTTCGCCGATTTCACCCTATACGCGCCATCATCCCCATATCTTGATACAACGCGCGGCTGATCATGATTGCACCAGAACAGAGCGTTCCATCCCCCTCCTGCGTGCATCCCCGTTTGCCAATTGGATAGGATCTCCTTCAGCTTCAAAAAGTCAAACGGCGCCAAGGCCCATTTTTCGCCGTTGGGATAGTCCACCTTGAGATGATGGAAGCTGAATGTCATATCAAGTTCTTTATTGTCAGGATTCGTATACCGGATGCAGTGGTCCACGGTTGTTGAAGACATCTCACCGACCGTCATGCTGTCATAATGTGAAAACACCTTTTCGTTCATTTCATGCAGATATTCGTGCACCCTCGGCCCGTCAGTGTAATAGGCACGGCCGTCTTCTCCATCTTCCGCATCCGGAAAGCGCTGATCTTTAGAAATCAGGTTGATGACATCAAGCCTGAAGCCGTCTATTCCCTTTTTAAACCAAAAATGCATCATGTCATAGACATGCTTTCTGACCTCTTCATTTTCCCAATTCAAATCAGCCTGCGTCACATCAAACAGATGCAAATAGTATTGGCCCGACGCTTCGTCAAGCTCCCATGCCGAGCCCCCGAATTTCGACTCCCAGTTTGTCGGAACAGAACCGTTTCCCTGAGGATTTTTCCATATATAAAAATCACGGTACGGGCTGTCTATTGAAGAGATCGCCTTGCGAAACCACTTGTGCTCTGTTGACGTATGATTGACAACAAGATCCATGACGACTTTCAAGTCTCTTTTATGCGCTTCGGATAGTAACCTTTCAAAATCCTCCATCGTTCCATATTCAGGATAAATCGAGTAATAATCACGAATATCGTACCCATTATCATGCTGCGGAGAATCATAAATTGGCGTCAGCCAAAGCACATCCACCTGAAGTGTTTTTAAGTAATCGAGCTTTTCAATAATACCGTTCAGGTCGCCGACACCGTTTCCTGTCGTATCGTTAAAGCTTTTCGGATAAATTTGATAAACCACAGCTTTTTTCCACCATGGCGTTTGTTCTGTTTTC
>Ga0153917_1000770_pt1 | contig 17097 bp, 23 predicted proteins | sample TSFL001MetaG_FD_104695 | JGI IMG/M metagenome (GOLD analysis project Ga0153917, IMG submission 104695) | Attine ant fungus gardens microbial communities from Florida, USA - TSFL001 MetaG | ecosystem: Host-associated > Fungi > Mycelium > Unclassified | place: USA: Florida, Paynes Creek Historic... | reverse complement strand
TCCCGGCGTTTACCGCTAAGCTTAAAATTCAGAACGAAGAGGGAATAACCGGAGCGATAAGATGTCAGCTAATTAACTGTAAGAGGAATAACGCCATGAAGAAAGATGAGTTAGCCAGCCGTGATTATCCGGTACAGGAGGATATGCGCTGGCAACGCAGGGAGAGTGTTATACAGCGTATCGGTGAATACGTGCTGATGGTGATTGTGATCCTGGGTGCCTGCGGGCTGTTTTCCAAAGGCATATTAAGTGACGGGCAGGCGCAGTCGGCTGATGGTTCCGTCAGCCTGCGCTATGAACGTTTTGGTCGCATCGACAGCAATATGAACCTGCGGATTCGCGTGGCACCGCAGAGCGGCGAACGTTTCACCGTCACGCTAGGCAGCGGCGCGTTAGACGATTTGCAGATCCAGACGCTACAGCCACAGCCACAGCAGGCCATCACGCGGGATAACACGCTGCAGCTTACTTACGCCAGCGAGGCGGCAGAAGGTCATGTGATCTGGCTGGGGATCCAGCCGCAGGCGGCGGGACGGGTTGCGCTGAGCGTGCACGTCAATCATCAGGTACCGGTAAAGGTATCGCAGTGGATTTACCCCTAAAAGGAGAGCGTTATGGAAACGGTATTACGCGCAGCCGCCATTTATCTGTTGTTAATGGTGGTATTTAAAATTGCCGGTCGACGCACACTGCTGCAAATGACCTCATTCGATTTGATTCTGCTGCTGATTATTAGCGAAGCCACACAGCAGGCATTGCTGGGTGATGACTTCTCCGTTACCGGTGCCAGCCTCACCATCATTACCTTAATCACTATTGATATTGTGCTGGGCAAACTCAAAGCGCGCTTTCCGCTATTCGAACAAATGGCGGAGGGAGGACCGCTGATTTTGGTGGAGCATGGCCGGATATTAACGCAGCGGCTAAAAATGTCGGGCATCAGTCGGGAAGATATCCTCGAGGCCGCGCGTTCAGGTCAGGGGCTGGAACGCATCGATCAAATTAAATACGCGGTGCTGGAAGTGAGCGGTCATATTTCCATCATCCCGGAAAATTCAGATAAAACTGAAAAATAGCAACAATCTCTCAATACTTGTTTGTGATGCAGATCACACTTTTGTTAATTAATTGATTTTATACCACTAAAATTATTTTGTACAAGTTTGAAAAAAAATCTTTACAAGCAACCCGCTATAAGCGCAGCGGTGAAAATAACCATTTGCGCATGGCTTTTTGTCAGCGCAAATATGCATATTAAATGTTGTTTTATCTCCAATCCCATCCATATTGTTCCTGTGTGGAGATATTCTGTCGTTTAACTACTTAATTATTTTTATCAATGGGGTGACATATGACACAACGACGTGGTGGTGCAGGTAATTTTGCAGAAAATACCGAGCGTGCTCGCGAAGCGGGTAAAAAAGGCGGCAGCGTCAGCAGCGGGAATTTTAAAAACTGTCCGGAAAGGGCAGTAGAAGCGGGCAGACGCGGTGGAAAAGTAAGTCGTCGCGGCAAAACCGCAGCGGCGGAAGCTTAAACCGCCTTCTTTAATATAAATGCAGTCAGCGTAATCAGTTAAGCTACCCTGAGGCGGCTTAATCGGTAACGCAGCGGCGCAATTCAGGGAGTGGTCCATTGCGCCGCACGCATTTTATATCACCAGCTGCCGTGCTGCAGGGAACGAAAAAATGACGCGCGGTAATATCTGATAAGCGCAGCGGCTGCAACCACCAATAACGATTGTTAGCGCGAGAGGAAATAAGTAACAGGCAGATTAGGTGGCACTGATAACGAAGCGATACGTTATCGACTCATTATTAATGTGGACCTGATCGGGCGTTGGCGATGTTAAAAAATTTCAATTTATGCATGGGTTAATAACTTTTCGGTAGCACTTTTTGCAACAAAAAAACCCCATTCTCTTGTTTATCCTCTTGTACAGATTTTGAAAAACTTGTACAACTTAGCCAGAACATTTTTCTGACAATTTAATGTTAACGGGAGTCACTTATGCGCCAGAACGGATACACTCCGAACTCAGTCGAGGCGATTGCCAACTATTTTAGCAAAGCCACGCTGCCTTCGCAGCAGGAGACGCTGGGCCAGGTCGTGGTCGAAATCCTGCGTGAAGGCCGTAATCTGAACCGTAAATCGCTGTGTACTAAGCTGCTGCGTCGTCTGGAGCTCGCTTCTACCACGGAAGAAGAGCACCATTATCACCAGCTGATTGGCCTGCTATTTGAACGCGAGAGCTGAGAGCGAAGCGAAAGCGTCCAGGTTGTACACACGAAAACGCCATTCTGATAACGTATCACTGCATGTATGACTTGTGACGGGCTGTATCGCGCCGCAGGATAGCGGCGCTGTTTTTCTGTCGCGTTCCCGGTCGGGGCAGGCAGCATGCAGAGATTTATTATGTTATGAACAGAAGCGAACACCAGACTCTTATTGATGAGATCATCGGCGAAGCGGCGTTAACGCTGCTGCAGCGCTCCGGGCCGGTCACCACCCAGGCGTTGCTTGATGAGCTCCACATTATGCAGCAGCAGGCCAGCGATGATGCGCAGGCGGCTGCGATTCGCACTGCAATCGATGAAGTCCGGTCGAGCATGACGGCTGGACAAAAGCGGCGTGGCGAACAATCGGATCGCGATAATGTGCATCCGCTGTTTGGCCACAACGGTCAGGGTGGCGGCAGCCGCAAGCACTGACTGACAGTTAAATTATAATCTGACTGTATTGCTCACAGTACGGGAAAAGAACGATGTCGGAGAATCACTCTCTCTATTCTGCGCTGCCGGACACGGAACTGGCGGCGCATTTTCGCGATGCCGGAGTGGCATTGAGTGAAGAGGCCGCGGTACTGAATGATGTCATTCGTAGCGTGCTGGCCAGCGAAGGCCGCGTCAGTAACAAATCCATCATTCTATGTCTGATTATGGCGCTGGAAGCGACACAGGACGAAGCGCAGGCAAGTGTGCTGCGCAGAACGCTGGAAATTGTGGTGGGTTATACGCCAGACGACGCCTGAGGTAGTGGTCCCCGCGCAGGCGGGGATCGGTTCAGTGCATAAGATCTGCCAGTAGCCTTATTGCGGCATCGCAGCGATGCCGGAAATCCTCATCACGCGCGTCTGCTTTCATCGTATGCAGCACCTGCGTCACGTCATGTATCCTGAATACGCTACCTTCCCTGATAAATTCCGTCACCGCGATGCCTATCAGCGCATACAGATCCGGTGCAGGACGGTTAACTTGTTTCACGTCACCTCCGGGACTTGTATATCCGTACAGTGTTGCACAGGTGATAACAACCCAACACCTTTTTCTGCTGTCAGTGAAAATGGCACAGGTTATTCGTCAGACAGATTGCCAGGTGTTATCACGCTGCGCGAATAGTAATACGCTGCTGTAGCAGATTCATGCAACTAAAAAATGGTTAAGCATGCCGATAACTCTATTTTAGCGCTGCGCTTATTGCGCCCGGAACATTCACCGACACGCTGCGCGGCGGGCGGGAATTATCGCGCCTGCTGCGACCGAGATTAAATTTATGCAGCCAGCTGCGATACTGCCTGATTAATTCCTGCGCATTTTTTTCATCACTGACGCGACAAATAAACAGCTGGCTCATGGTCTGGTGCTCAGCCGCCGTGGCGTAGATCTCGCAGGCCATCTCGCGTTGCTGCAGTTCAATCGCCGTAAAATGTAACTGCGGCCACTGCTGCAGTCGGTTAGCGAACATTTTATAGTCCATTTTAGGATCCTTTTATTTTTCTATTTTCTACTGGTATTACCTGTAAAAGGCACAATAGACCAAAAGTGAAAAAGCGCCAGTTTTGCGGGTCACGACCCATTAAATAGTGCACAAAATGAAAAAATATTTACGTGTACAGCTTTTACCGCTGCGCTTATATTTTCGTGAAAGATTGAATAAGCGCAGCGGTTAATAGCAACAGTGCAGAAATACCGTCTGGCTCGCAGCATCGCCTATCCTCTATTAGGGTTAACTGATGGCTAACCAAAGGAGAAGAGGCATGACCAATCCGAGTGCCGCCGATGAACTGGCGCTGATCGATCGCTACTGGCGCGCCGCCAATTATCTGTCCGTCGGGCAAATCTACCTGATGGCCAACCCGCTGTTACGCGAACCACTGCAGCCCGGGCATATCAAGCCACGTCTGCTCGGCCACTGGGGCACGACGCCCGGCCTGAACTTTATCTATGCGCACCTCAACCGCATCATCCGCCAGCGCGAGGTGGATCTGCTGTACGTCTGCGGCCCGGGGCACGGCGGTCCGGGCATGGTGGCGAACAGCTGGCTCGAAGGCAGCTACAGCGAAATCTATCCGCACGTCAGTGAAGATGCCGCTGGTATGCAGCGGCTGTTTAAGCAGTTTTCGTTTCCTGGCGGCATTCCCAGCCATGCGGCACCGGAAACGCCGGGCTCGATTAATGAAGGCGGCGAGCTGGGCTATTCGCTGTCGCACGCGTTTGGCGCGGTTTTCGATCATCCGCAGCTGATCGTACCCTGCGTGATTGGTGACGGCGAAGCCGAAACCGGGCCGCTTGCCGCCAGCTGGCACGGCATCAAATTCCTCAATCCGCAGCGTGATGGTGCGGTGCTACCCATTCTGCATCTGAACGGCTACAAAATTGCCAACCCGACGCTGCTGGGGCGCAGCAGTGATGACGATCTGCAGCAGCTGTTCAGCGGTTACGGTTATGAGCCGCTGTTTGTCTGCGGGCACGAGCCGGCCGACATGCATCAGCAGATGGCGGCAGCGCTGGATAACGCGTTTGATAAAATTGCCGCTTATCAGCAGCAGGCACGCAGCGGCCAGGCAGAGCAGGCGATCCCGCGCTGGCCGATGATTGTGCTGCGCAGCCCGAAGGGCTGGACCGGCCCGAAAGAGGTGGACGGTAAAAAGGTGGAAGATTTCTGGCGTGCGCATCAGGTGCCGGTGGCGGCGTGTCGCGAAGACGCGTCGCATCGGCAGGTGTTAGAGCAGTGGCTGCGCAGCTATCAGCCGGAGGATCTGTTTGACGAGGCGGGTAAGCTCAGGCCGGAACTGCGTGCGCTGGCGCCGCAGGGGGATAAACGCATGAGCGCCTCGCCCTATGCCAACGGTGGCCGGCTGCGACGCACGCTCAACACGCCGGACATCCGCGAGTTTGCGCTCGACACCGGCGCGCCGGGCAGCCAGCGCGGCGAAGCCACTAAACAGTTCGGCCACTACCTCAGCGCGATTTTTCAGCGCAACGCCGATAACTTCCGGCTGTTCGGGCCAGATGAGACCGCATCGAATCGCCTGACGCCGGTCTTTGACGTCACCAGCCGCAGCTGGATGGCGGACATCGAACCGTATGATGAGCAGCTGGCGCGTGACGGCCGGGTGATGGAAATTCTCAGCGAGCACCAGTGTCAGGGCTGGCTGGAGGGCTATCTGCTGACCGGACGACACGGGCTGTTTAACTGTTATGAAGCCTTTATCCATATTGTCGACTCGATGTTTAACCAGCACGCCAAATGGCTGAAGGTGACGCGCAAACTGGGCTGGCGCCAGCCGATTTCGTCGCTCAACTATCTGTTGTCTTCACACGTCTGGCGCCAGGATCACAACGGATACAGCCATCAGGATCCCGGTTTTATCGATCACGTGGCGAATAAAAAGGCGGATATCGTGCGCATCTATCTGCCGCCAGACGCGAACACCCTGCTGTGGGTGGGCGATCACTGTCTGCGCACCTGGGATCGCATCAACGTGATTGTCGCCGGCAAGCAGCCGTCACCGCAGTGGCTGGATATCGACAGCGCCATTGCCCACTGCGAGGCGGGTATGGGCGAATGGCGCTGGGCGAGCGATGACGGCGAGCCGGACGTGGTGATGGCCTGCGCCGGCGATGTGCCCACCATGGAGACGCTGGCGGCGGTGGATTTGCTGCGAAACTACCTGCCCACGCTGCGCATTCGCGTGGTCAACGTGGTGGATCTGCTGGCGCTGCAGACGCAGCAGCAGCACCCGCACGGCAAGTCAGAAGAGGATTTCGATGCGCTGTTTACCCGCGACAAACCGGTGATTTTCGCCTTTCATGGCTATCCCAGCCTGATCCATCGTCTGACTTATCAGCGCAGCAATCACGCCAATTTCCACGTGCACGGCTTCAACGAAGAGGGCACCACCACCACGCCGTTTGATATGACGGTGCTCAACGAGCTCGACCGCTATCATCTGGCGCAGGCGGCTATTTTGCACGTGCCGGGCCTGGCCAATCGCCATCCTGAATTGCTCGACGACCTGCAGCAGCGCCTCGCGGAGCACCATCGCTATGTGCGCGAATACGGTGAAGACGTGCCGGAAGTGCGTGACTGGCTGTGGCCGGGCTAATCCGGCCCGGGCGAAAAAAAACCGCCTGAAAAGGCGGTTTATGGTTTATTCGGCCTGTTTATCCCCGGATTCAGGCGCGCTGGTTTCGTCATCTTTCGGCTTCTGGTCGGGGCTGTTTTTGCGCGGATCGTAATCCGGCTGGTCGCCGTGAACGGGACGATCGGTCATTGCATACTCCTTAGCGGTTACCACGTGACGCCGCGTCACTGTTACCAGATAACGCGGATGTAAAGGGCGGCTGGGCATTTCAGCCCGGTATGTTCCGCCGTTTCTCTGCCTGCTGGCATTTTCCCATGGCCAGCGCGCTGGCGCTGGCGGGATCGAACAGCGACAGGCTCTCAATCTGATCAACCATCAGGACCTTGCGGAACTCCAGCGCGCTTTTCGGCGTGGAAACAAAGCTGATGTCGTGCTGGTGATACCAGCGGCTGTAGTTGTGCTCTACGGCCAGATTCAGCGTGCGCGAATCGCGGTAGCCGCTGAGCATCGGAATCAGCACGATATTGGCGGTGCTGGGATATTCAAAGGTGGCAGCGTGAATCATGCCAATGTAGATACGGCGCGATTTCAGCGTGACCCATGCCAGTTCGCCTTCTTCCATGCAGTGCAGCAGCAGTTGTTCAATACCGTTAGAGCGCGACAGGCGCTGATATAGCTCTTTGCGACTGCCGGCGGTCAGCCGCGCGCTGCCGGAATTGGAACGATACACACAAAACAGCACGGCAAACGCCAGCATGATCACCACCGGTGCCTGAATGCCGAGAAAACTCCATGTCATGAAATCGACGTGCCAGCGCGCATGGAGATCGGCAGACAGCGCCAGGCTGTTATTGATGGCCGATGCCGCCAGCAGTAGCAGCCAGACCAGGCCGGTGGCGACCACGCCCTGAACGACAAAAATGCAGCCGTACAGCGCAATGAGAAAATAGACGTCCCAGCCAAAGGAGCGTTTTATTTTCAGGCGGCTGGACATATCGCGACTGGTGTACCAGTAGCCGCAGACCATCAGCACCATAAATATCGCGGTTCCCATCAGATATCCTTTAAGCGCTTAATATGATCGGCGAAGTCCTGCTGTACCTGCGGACTGAGGGGATTAACCGAAGCGTTACCGTCTTCGTCAATAATAATCCGGTCACCTTCCTGAATGGATTCACGAATATCCTGGCGGCTCATCACCTGCAGTAATGATTCCGGACTGGAAAAAAGAGAGGTAAAATAGCGCAATATCACGTCAGGCTGTTCCTGTAAGGCAATAAATAGTTAATTGATCATATGACGTTTTCTGCCAGATTCAGGCGGTTTCAGAGTTATCTGTTAAACGTGAGGAAAGTCAGCGCAGGGTAAGACAATAATCCGGGGGGTAACGGCGCGCTCCCTGCGCCATGGCCGCCTCATCCTGTGCTGGCCGGCTAATCACGAGCCGCGATTGCTGCTCTGACCGCCTTTTTTACCGGCTTCGGACGCTTTTTCGCGGTCGTTTTTAAAGTTGCCGCCGCTGTGCTGTCCGCCTTTTTTACCGGCTTCTGATGCTTTCTGTTTATCTTCTGCGAAATTACCTGAACCGCCTCGATGCTGAGTCATAATATATCCTCTTCATGAGTAATAAATAACATGACGTTGTTGCGCTGTCATGTGCGTGTTGCGTATTTAATACTAATCGCTGGTGCTATTTCTGCAAGCGTGACGGCGCATAAAAAAGGGCTTTTTTATTTTTTATCTTAGTTTGTTGAAATAACAATAATTCTGCGCTGGCGCTGCGCTTATTTAAACTTTTTGCGGCGGTGAAGTAATAAAATGAAACACTCCAGTGCACCCAACCGGCCGGGCCAGACAGCTGACCCGGCGCCGTGAGCCACGCTAAATAACCATGCCTAAAATCTGCAGGATGCTCTGCTGCGAAGCAGTAATAAAAGGAATGTCTTTGATGTGCTGCATGCCAAAGGCTTCATAAAATTTGCGTGCGCGCACGTTCTCGCCCATCACTTCCAGCCACAGATAGCCTTCCTGCTTATCGCGCGCGGCGTGGATAATGCTTTCGAACATGCGCCGGCCATAGTTTTTACCGGTTTCCTGCGGATTGAGGTAGAGCTTATTCAGCTGGGCACCGCTCATGCCGGAGTCCGGTACCGGCGTATTCCAGGTCACTTTGGCAAAGCCGATGGGTTTGTTGGTTTCGGCAATCAGCCAGCTTTCGTTGGGGGCCACCAGGCTGCTGCGCAGTTCGGCCAGGCCGTACTCTTTGTCGATGAATTCATCCAGCTCGGCTTCGGAGACCCACATATGTTTGAAGTGGGCGCTGTAGGTCATGCGCCCCAGCTGATGCAGCAGTTCGGCATCATCAGGCTGCGCGTTGCGTATGGTGAATTCCATGCCAGTCTTCCTTCAGTTTTTATGTTTTATCCTGCGTTACGGCAGAGTGGGGGTGTCAGCGGGCATCCTGCCCGTACAGGTGACCCGTCATTATGCGCGAATCAAACCGGGTGTCATCCCTTTTGCGGTAAGGATGTTGGCTGAATGTCTTGATTTTTTAACAGGAAAGGAGGCAGGCGCAGGATGTCCAGCGGGCTGAACATCCTGAATTGAGGCGGGAGGCGCGAATCAAAAGCCGTAGCTGGTGAGGCGATGGTAAAAATCCATGTGGTTTTTACAGCCCAGCTTGCGTGAGATGGTGTTCTTGTAGTGGCTGATGGTCTTATTGCTGAGGTGCAGCGCATGCCCGATCTCCGTCATGCGGCGCGGACCCGCCAGCCAGCGCAGCAGCGTGAACTCGCGCTCGGTCAGCACATCGGCGTTGCCGTGCGGTACGGCGACGGCGGCAACGTTTTCCGGCGTCAGCACCGCACTGACCAGCGTCGCCAGCGGGCATTTTTTACTCAGGATCAGCGCTTTCTTCAGGTGGCGGGCCACGTAATTCAGCACGGCTTCATCGCTGATGTCGGTGAGAATCACCAGCTCAACGCCCGGCGTTTTGAGCTGCATCAGCAGCAGGCTACGCAACGTCTCTTCCAGGTTTTTACTGGCAAAATGCAGCTCGCTGATCACCACGTTGCGCCCGTGTCCGGTGGGGATTGGGTCATCCGGCGAGGTGAGCGTCAGGCAGCTTATCATCTGCCCGGAAAAGTAGAGGCGCAGACCTTCCGTAATCCAGCGGTCGCTATCCATAGTGAAGATGTTCAGCATTGTTTCCTCCTGTGCTCGCGGTTAACCCATTTGAACGGAAACCGCGCGGAGCCGATATCAGACGGCCTGCGTCAGGTTGTAGGAAAAGGCTGAGAAATGTCCGGGATGGCTGAGCTGCAGGGGGACAACATGAAAGCTGGTTTCTGATGAATGAAGCAAAACCGGTACGGTGGCGAACCGGGGAGATCGCCCGGGATGATGTCAGCTGCCACTGTTGCTCTGCAATTTCATTTTCCTGTCATTTTTAGTCTTTAGGGTGTCAGCTCCTCTGTATGGACATGAATAATATGAAAAGAAAAACGCTTCCTTTGATTCTCGGTTGTACCCTCTCGTTATCCACGCTAGCGGCGCAGCCGCAAACCGAACGCTATAGCGTCACTTTTCCTCAGGGGACGCGCGTCAGCTACAGCGGTGCGTTCGCCAGCGCGTTTCCGGAGGGTTTGCCGGTGGGCATCGGTTCCGGTTTGCTGTTTACCGGCAGGCAGGGAGACACGCTCAACTTTGTGACCGTCACCGACCGCGGACCGAACGCCGACTCGCCTGACATGGGTAAACAGGAGTCGAAAATTTTCGTCACGCCGGACTTCGCGCCACTGCTGATGAATATCCAGGTGAAGAACGGCAAAGCGCAGGCGACGGACGCCCGACCGCTGCACGACGCAAAGGGCAATATTAACGGCTTGCCGCTGCAGAATGGCGTCATCGGGTCAACCAATGAGATCGCGCTAAGCGATAAATTGAACGTGCTGCAGGGCGATAACCGGGGTCTGGATACGGAAGGCATTACGCTGGACGGGAAGGGCGGATACTGGCTGTGCGATGAGTATGGTCCGTTCCTGATTAACGTTGATAAGCAGGGCAGGATTCTGGCGATTCACGGGCCGCAGGCCATGGAAGGGGAAAAATCGATCGCGGGTGGTCTGCCGAACGTTCTTAAATGGCGCCAGCCAAATCGTGGCTTTGAAGGGATCACGCGCATGCCGGATGGACGTATCATCGCCGCGGTGCAGAGCACGCTCGATATCAACGGGAAAAGTAAAAAGCAGGCACGCTTTACCCGCGTGGTGAGCTTCGATCCGGCCACCGGGAAAACCGCGATGTATGGTTACCCTATCGACAGCGAGGCGTACAGTAAAAACAGCGACGCGAAAATTGGCGATATCGTGGCGATCGATAATCAGCATATCCTGCTGATTGAGCAGGGCAGCGACAAAGACGACGCGATGCGTAACCTTATCTATAAGGTGGATCTCAGTCAGGCCACCGATCTGGCCACATTCGATAAGGCTGGTGACTACCCGGAGTTTGACGACGCAAAAACGCTGGCGCAGCGCGGCATCGTGCTGGCAACGAAAACGCGGGTGGTGGATCTGCGTCAACTCGGCTGGCAGCAGGAGAAGGCCGAAGGGCTGGCGCTGATCGACAGCAACACGCTGGCGGTCATCAATGACAATGACTTCGGCGTGAAAATGGTGCTACAAAATCCGGTGGAAGGTAAGAAGCGCAAGGATTATCGGGTCAACGACCAGGGCGGGCTGACGGTAGATGATAAGCCGGTTGCCACCACCATCAGCGTGAAGCCGCTGGATAAAGCCAGCTCGGACAGTGAGTTGTTTATCATAACGCTGGCGGAACCGCTGAAACCCTAGAGGCTGCAGTGCTGGCGCTGGACACCGGTGCCAGCACGAAAACGCTTAAGGCTGAATGACTCCCCGTTGTGTCATCGGGGAGGTCATCGCGGCCTCGTGTTTAACAGGATGTGGAAACTCAGGGTGGCTATTGCTCAGGTGATTAAGAGACATCGCCTGATAAATTTACCCTGACACAGCGCACAGCCATTAAATGGCCTGAAACGGCAGCGTCAGTTCCTGGGATAAGGCAGACTGACTCTCAGGAAAAATTTTTGCCTGGAGTGAGAAGCAGGCATTGATTCATAGATTAAGGCAAATAATCGCGCGGCGTTGCATTCAGGATGGAGCGAAAAGCAGCGGTATAGGCAGCAGGACATGAAAAACCGAGCTTATAAGCGACCTGTTTGATAGGGATGTTATTAGCAAGGAGATCTAACGAAGCATAAATTCTTGCTCTTTGCTTCCAGGTTCTGAAACTAAAACCCGTATCCTTAATAAACAATCGCGAAAAGGTACGTTCAGACATTGACGCGATAAAAGCCAGATCGCTCAGTGGTATTTCCCAGCGATGATTTACCACAAGTTCTCTGGCCGCAGAGAATAATCGCTCATCACGTGGCATTGGAAGTTCCGCAGTCAGAGAAGGCGCTTCGCTGAGTATTTCCAGAAGCAACAGAGCCATTTTCCGCTGGCTCGGTCTGTTGTAGTTATCACTGAACAGACCGGTTATCAGTTCTTTCACCAGTGGCGTAGCCGTAATGACATGCACCTGGTCACTCTTCGCAAAATTTGTACATTCCGCGATAAGGCTGCCACTGAAATAGACGGCCCTAAGATCTGTGTGAGACAGCAGATTGTAACTATGTATCTGCAGAGGCGGTAGCCACAATGCACGCTGAGGGGGGATAACCCAGCGGTTATTTTCCGTTTCGACCAGCATCACGCCTCTGGTTGCATAGAGGAGTTGCCCTTCAAGGTGATGATGAGGAGGATCGGTTTCTCCTCGCTGATAGCTAATCGCTGTGCCGGACCAGCCAGTGGATGCTTCATGTCTTGGCGCTTTATCTATACTACCTGGCATTTCAGATTAGGGTCCTGCAACTATGATGCTGCCTCGAAACCATCCGGTGTACCAACTCACTGGATGAGTGTGTCGTTTATCGGTCAGATTATCACAGGTATAACAGGAGCCTATCCTTATGCGGGTACACTTTATCGTACATGAAAGTTTTGAAGCGCCAGGGGCTTATGAAACATGGGCCAGAAATCAAGGTCATAATGTGACTTACTCGCGTGTATACGCAGGCGATGAGCTACCCGTGGACGCCGAAGGTATTGATTTCCTGATCGTGATGGGCGGTCCGCAGGACCCGTCCACGACCCAGAGAGAGTGTCCGCACTTCGATGCGAAAGGCGAGCAGGCGCTGATTGCTGCTGCTGTTAAAACCGGTAAAGCCGTTATCGGTATCTGCCTTGGCTCACAGCTGATCGGTGAGGCGCTGGGCGCGCCGTTTGCTCACAGCCCTGAAAAAGAGATTGGTAAGTTCCCGATCACGCTAACTGAAGAGGCTCGCGAGGATGCGTTGTTTTCTCACTTTGCGAAGTCGCTTGAGGTCGGTCACTGGCATAACGACATGCCGGGCCTGACCGCGGATGCAAAGATCATCGCCTATAGCGAAGGCTGTCCCCGCCAGATCGTTTCCTATTCAGATCGCGTCTTTGGTTTTCAGTGCCACATGGAACTGACGCTGGATGTTGTAGAACGGCTCATCGCTCATTCGCAACAAGACCTGAGCCGAGCCGCAGAGTATCGCTTTGTTCATACGCCAGAAGAACTTCGTGCGCACGATTACAGCGAAATGAATCAGGTACTTTTTGGCTTCATGGATAAGCTCGAAGCGCGTTACAAATCAGCTTAAACACCGCTTTATGCCCGGTGATGTTTATCTCCGGGCATTCTTTATCAGAAGCTGATACATGCAGGCACCATGACCTTTTGTGCACCCTTCAAACCCTACTTTCTATCAACGGCCTGGCGCAGGACCGATTCCGCCGGCGCGTTACTCTAGGTCCAGAGCGGCCATCACTGCTGCTACTTCTGCCACCTCTGCGACCGATAAGGGTAACAGGGGACGAGGCAGACAGTCGGCATCGGTCAGCCCCAGTATGCCTGCTGCCGCTGCGATCACGCGGATACTTCCGCCATGCTTACGGAACAGATCCCACAAAGGTTTAAGGCGGTGAGTTAGGTCAGTAACGCGTTCAGCGTCGTTAATGGCTGCGGCCTGCGTAATTTGTTTGGAGGTTTCCGGGAAGATACCGCCGCAAACAGAATACCAGACTTCGCAACCGGCATTCAGGCCCAGCCCGGCACTGGCGTCACCGCTAATGCCGAGGGTCACGCCAGGACGAAGATGTTGTCGCAGTGCAGCGACGCGTTCAGCCGCAGCGATGGGGGTATCCGGTACGCCCGGAATTTTAATTGAGCGAATCCCTTTCAGTGACGACAGCTGCCCGAGCAGTTCGTCGGTAAAGCGGAAATGCGTGGTGCCGGGGTTGTCATAAACACAAACCGGTACTGAAGCATGGCGGGTAACCGTCTCAAAGAGGGCATACACCTCTTCATTACGCAGCGGCTGGTAACTCATCGCCGGCAGCAGCAGCGCAGCAGCGCCTGCGGTCTGCGCATCTTCAGCCAGATGCAGTACGGCATCGGTACTGATAGCACCCACGCAAACCATCACGGGAATCTCCCCGGCAACCTGACACGCCAGCGTTGCGCTGCGTTTGCGCTGTTCCCTGCTCAGGTAAGCATAGCTGCCGGTTGAACCCAGAACACCCAAAGAATCGACACGGGCTGCCGTCAGGCGAGCCAGGATCTTCGTGAATCCCTGTTCATCGACACCACGCGCGGTGACAGGCGTTAACGGGAAAGCAGACAAGCCGGTGAACATGCAGAGTCTCCAGAACTGAGTTAAAGGCGTTACTCGCCGATGAGGGTGACGTTACACTGCCGTCCGGGCATCATTTCTTCAAGGCCGTCGGTCAGCATCTTTCCAGCTTCATGCAGCTGATCGAGCGGCATCTGCGGCAGACTTTCCAGAATAAACCACATGTGTTGCGCTTCAACGCTTAAGCGAGTCCTGATTCCCTGCCGCCAGTTCCAGCGACGGCAGGTTACGCCGGCATCATCACACCAGACGACTTCGCCAGGCGCAGGATATTCCACCGCCATAACCCCTTCTTTCATGGTATCAAAGGGTTCCGTGCCTGTTGCCACCGTCAGGCGAGGTGCGCCCTGGTACGCGGCAATATTTTCTCCCCCTACGGGCACGGCATAACGCAGACTGACAGCGTTATAAAGATCAACGACCGGATCGAGCGCGGGCAGGGTGCCATCGCGAAGCACGCGTTTGCGTAGCGCATCAGCAGAACAGGGCGTGCGTTTGGGTTTGGCACCAAATTTCTGAAACACATCCGCCCATGCGGCCAGATGGGATTCAGCCCAGGCGGGGGAATCTGACAGCACCGCCTCACAGGCCGCCTTGAGTGCCGTTACCCCGACGTGCGGATTCACCACAGGCGCTGCCTGTACAATGATGCTGAGCGCCCGAAAACCGGGGGCTATTTGATAGATTTCAGGGGAAATTGACGCAGATACGATTAACACGCGATAATCCTGTAATGACCATTTTATTTCATAATAGCGACCAATGACCAAAAAAGTCAATTTAGTGACCTTTGCCGGCGCAGATGTCAACACGGTTAACGAAGCCGTATCCCTGCGGATTAAGCAGTTTCGTAAACAAAGAAAAATTTCTCTCGATGAGCTATCCCGCAAAGCCAGTGTCAGTAAGGGGATGCTGGTAGAAATAGAAGGGTGTAAGGCTAACCCCAGCATTGCGCTGCTATGCCGGCTTGCTGCTGCCATGGGCGTGTCCGTGGCGGATTTTGTTGATGTCAGCGCCAGGCCTGATGTGCACATCATCGCTGATACGGACATCCCCGAACTCTGGACAGGAGACAAAGGGGGAAGCGCCAGGCTGCTGGCCGGCTCAGGTGGACCCGATATGCTTGAGCTGTGGCTGTGGGAAATGCGGCCAGGCGAAAAGTTTGAATCACCCGGGCATACCTCAGGCACGCTGGAGCTACTGCACGTAAAATCCGGAACCCTCACGCTTGGCGTGAAAGAGAGCGTATTTCAGGTAACGGCGGGATTTTCCGTTACAGCCAAAACCGATGTTCCACATTTCTACGCAAACCAGGGAGAAAACACGCTGAACTTTATCATGACGGTAAATGAAAAAGCGTCATAAACGTTTTTCAATGGACGGCCAAAGAAGCCCTGATTTGTGCGCCAATAATCATCCTTTGTTTTCGCTATTCATGTCCGTTTCTGCCACCACGCGGACTGTGTATTCGCCATGAGCGAGGAGCGGATATTAGCGACAAAGAGTCGGGGAATATCACACAGCGGCCAGGTCGATATCGCACATGGCTTGATCTCATAGCCGCTGGCGCCTCATTAAGGTGTATAAAATATCCGGATCGCTACCCGAATGTGTCGATGAGGATATCTGACTACACCGTTGGAATAGTACCGCCATCGATGACAAATTCTGTACCGGTGATCGCGGCAGCATAAGATGATGCGAGGAAGACAATGAGATTAGCTACCTCAATGGGTTGGGAAGGGCGTCCCAGCGGAATACCGCCAAGTGCCTTCATGATGATCTGCTTACCGCCTTCGTAATCTGTTCCTGCCTGCTGCGCCAGCCGTTCCGCCATGGCCACTGAAGCTTCGGTTTCGATCCAGCCGGGTGCCACGCGAACCACCCGAACCCCCTGCGACGCAACCTCTTTCGACAGGCTTTTACTGTAGGCTGACAGCGCCGCTTTCGCTGCTGCATAACCCGTGGTTGATTCTGGTAAGGGCAGTTCTCGCTGGATAGAAGTGACATGGATGATCACTCCGCCCTCCTGCTGCAGCATGGCAGGCAACAGCGCACGATCTAAACGTACCGCAGGCAACAGATTAAGATTGAGCTCCTGTTGCCACTCCTCTTCACCCAATGCTGCAAAGCCACCACCGGGTGCGGTAGAACCGCCGGCCACATGAACAATGATGTCGACGCCTCCCAGATGTGTCTGAACGGCTTCCGCGACTGAGGTACACCCTGTAACCGTGGTCAGGTCTGCCGTTACGAAGGCGTCTGCCCTACATTCTGCGGATGCGTGGCGTGCGGTTGTTAATACTGTTGCACCCAGCTGTTTGAATAGCCCAACTACCGCTTTACCCACACCTTTGGTACCCGCAGTGACCAATATGCGTTTACCGTGGAAATCGAGATCACATGGCATTGGAGAATCTCCGGTCTGTTGATGTGGCAGTACCATAATCAGTAATGCTGACAATATCGCCACCCTTGCTGAGCGCGAAGTCGTCATAAATAGCAAGCCGTAATGTGAATGGCATAGACCTGTACTCCCTTTGTTTACAGTACGGTCATATTCCACATAGACTGTTAAATTGACAAGTACGCACAAAAAAGTGAGTTACTGAATGATGAGTAAGTTATACAGTCCGGAATCAGCCGCAAGCGGAGTGGAGCAGGTTATTCAATTGCTGGAAGGGCGCTGGAAATTAATCATCCTTTTTCATCTGTTCGACGGCAAAGTACAGCGCTATTCAGATTTTGAAAAATTAATTCCCGGTATTTCGCAGAAGATGCTGGCGCAACAACTGAGACAGCTGGAAGCCGACGGTATAGTGTCGCGGATGGTGTATCCTCAGGTGCCACCGAAAGTGGAATATCGACTCACTGAATGGGGACAGGCACTTTGTCCTGCTCTTGATGCCATGCTGAAATGGGCGGAAAAACGCCCGACTTAACC